>Ga0123352_10016006_pt1 | contig 11938 bp, 7 predicted proteins | sample TergutLab28metaG_FD_89700 | JGI IMG/M metagenome (GOLD analysis project Ga0123352, IMG submission 89700) | Labiotermes labralis P1 segment gut microbial communities from Petit-Saut dam, French Guiana - Lab288 P1 | ecosystem: Host-associated > Arthropoda: Insects > Digestive system > Gut ...
ACCACTACTACTACCACAATCACTACTACTACTACCACCACCACAATCACTACTACTACTACTACAACCATAACTACTACTACTACTACTACCACCACCACAATCACTACTACTACCACCACCACAATCAATACTACTACTACTACTAATACTACCACCACAATCACTACTACTATTACTACTACTACCACCACCACTACTACTACTATACTACTACAACTACCACCACCATTACTACTACTACTACTAATACCACCACCACTACTACTAATACTACTCTACTACTACTACTACTACCACCATCAACACTACTAGTATTACTACAACACCACCACCACTACTATACTACTACTGCTACTACTACTACTACTACCACCACAACCACAACCACTACCACTACTACCACCACCATCACCACTACTACTACTGCTACTACTATACTACTACTGCTGCTGTTACTACTACTAATACTACTACCACCATTAGTATTCACACTCACTCGGTCACATTCAAGCATTTAATCACCCGCTCGTTAATATCATACGCTCACAAATTCAAGATGCCATTGATTGCAACGCTGAATTGAAGCCTTACACGAATGGCTGAGAGAATTGAAATTTTTACTCACCCAGTAGGTTCTTTTCCTTTCGCTGTTGTTAACGTCAAATGGGTTTAGTGAGACCGAGCGCTTCGGAGTACGATGGATGCTTGTGTTCTTTGCAGACAAAATACAAAGTTCGGTTGAATTAACTTTTTAGCCTCTCCTCCAATACATGAAGTTAGGTACAGTGCTGTACTTAGGAAGCAACACGTGGAGAACCAACTTTTGTGAACTTTAATACCGAATGCCAGAGTCTAACATTGCAACGAAAATGAAGATTCAGAGGTTGCGAGTGCTGCAGGACAGATATGACTTCTACAAACCTTGGGTAAAATTATGTAACGTTTGTATAATTTTCGTGGTGACTGTTGCATTTCTGTTAGGTGCCAGCAGTGGCTAAAACTTCTGTTCTACGGGATTCATATTTAATTCCAATGTACTTTGACTTGCCCGGATGAATGAACTAGTCGAGTACGGTGCTTTTAGCCGTAGACCCTAACACATTGTGAATAATTCAGAGCCATTTAGGGCTTTTCCACACTTCACTGTAAAGAGCTTATGTGGTGGCGCAGTGCGTTCTGACGCACTGCTGTTCCGGAGAGTGGACGATCAGGGGTGAGAACTTGCTGGCAAGGTCAAAGCAGTTTACCTGTTAATAAGTATTAAAAGCTCTGACTGTCCGCCCGGTAATTCACAAGTCTCTTCCAACAGCAGAGAACTATTTCACAATCATGTAGCTCTTTCAAGCATTACATTAATTTAAATAATATTGAAAAAATCAATTCCTAAATTACAGAAAATATATTTTGCCTTCACTACTAATACAATTAATTGGGGGCACGCAGTGGCGTAGTCGGTTGGGGCACCGCACTACAAACCGGAAGGTGTCATTGGAAGTTTTCATTGACATAATCCTTCCGGCCACACTATGACCCTGGAGTTGGCTCAGCCTCTAACAGAAATGAGTAAAAGGTAAAGGTAAATTAGTCCCATTACAGGCCCGAGGTGCCCAGAGGGTTCCAGGAAGTTAAGGTTCCCAGATTACGTGACAATGGCTCAGGATGGTGGTAAGGTTGTCAGACCTGCGTACCGGCCGCTTTTACCCCCAGGAAATACTGCCGGTACTCATTTCTGTTAGAGGCTGAGTCGACCCCACGGCCATAGTGCGATCGGAAGGATTATATAAATGAAACATTCCAGTGACACCATCTGGAATCGAACCAGCGACCTTCCGATTTGTAGCACAGCACCTTAACCACTGTGCTTACCGCGGTCCCCCTAACATAAATGAGTAATGGTAAAGCAGTCCCGTTACCGGCCTGGAGTGGCCCAGAGGGTTCCATGAAGTTAAGGTTCCCAGATTTCATGACAACGGCACAGGATAGTGGTAAGGTTGTCAGCCTTACGCACCGACCACCTTTACCCCAAGGAAACGTACAGAAATGATTACCAGGAATATTTCCTGGGGGTAAAGGCGGTCGGTGCGTAAGGCTGACAACCTTACCACCTTCATGTGCCGATTGTCTTGAAATCTGGGAGTCTCAAACTCCTGGAACCCTCAGGGCCTGCCCAGGCCTGTAACGGGACTGCTTTAACTTTTACCAATACAATTAATTAAAGTTGTTTATTGTGAGAACATATCGAAACACGTAAGTCATAAGCTGCTTTGTCGCAAAATATAAAGCTTTTTAATAGGTGGTTTATAACAACTGCTTGAAAAGATTAAGCTACAAACTTTTACGATTAGGAGCTGATATGAGCTCATAAGGAGGAGATGAAACTTTTTTTTCCACGAAAAGTTTTCTCCAGTTGCCTGCGCAAATACAGAGATTCTTACTCTATTTAATGGTGTACTTTCAGTAGCTTTGGTTGTATGATGTAGGATGATGATGAACTGGAAATTATGAGGAATGAAACTTTCCGGCTCTTTTTAATATACAGTCTCACGAGTTACCTGAATGGAATAAGAAAATTGATGTAAACCCTCGAAAATCGAACTCGGTGCCTCTCAAATACAAAGTGGAATTGTTAGGCACTGCATTATGACCTTCGTGCATTTCTAGTAGGTTTATTTGTGTGTAACGTTTTTAATATTTAGCTCTTATCGGTCCAATGTCCATATAAATTCGACGGTGCTTGACGCTGCACCAGTTCCAGTGTCAGGCTTAAGTCTATGTGTTTTTCTATCAATGCTTTATGTGTGTTTTTCATGAGCTCTGGTTATCTAGTGGCTGCCTTTGAATTCCGAATATTTGAAATTTTCTGGAAAATTAAGTTGAACCAGACTGTCAAAATTAACAAGAATAATTTGGACGGCGAAGGGCTAATGACTTTTTAACTTAGAATGTAGGGTCAAATTTGGAGGTGACTAGAGGATAATGAGTTGAACATGATGTGGAAGGAAGCAGCCGTCCCAAACTTTGAGGTACTGTCTAGGTATTTGTTTGTAAAGCCTGAGGGAATTTGCGAATAACCTCCGTGACGATAGTTTGTATCCGGCCGAGATTCGAACTAGATACCTCCTGACTACAAATCTGAATCTGTACCCTTTGATTACTTAAGTGACGATTGTTAGCATTGGCTGTACTGTAGAACAGTTATTAACAAAATTTGCTTTTAGTTTTTTTTTATAAAGTTTTGAAGTGTCTACGTAAATAATGATACGCTGCTGCGTACCAGTATGACGGTTTTTGGGGGTGTTATGCCGTGTAGTTTGGTAAATGGGTATCAACGTGTTGGTGGAAGTCAGTATGGAAGACATCCCTTTGTGCTTATTGCTAACAAACAACACTTATTCAATCTAACACAAAACAGGTTATTTTAAAGCAGTTAGTTACTTTTGCATGTATGCTACATTTATGCTACATGTATACTACATGTAAGTTACGAGGGTGAATTAAAAAGTAAAGGCAATGTTTAAATTACGCGGTAACCGGGACAGAGAGGGGCTGCCGCATTGCGCAGTATTGACAGTGTCTGTTGAAGAGTTCAGCCATGTGCAGTATAGCGCTCTGCCTTCAGTCGAGTGGCAGCAACGGGGGCGAAAACATGGACGTTCCCTTGCAAGATTGCACCATCGAAGAACAACGTGGCGTAGTGCGGTTTGTTTGGGCAGAAGAAGTGAAACCTGTGGAAATTCACCGTCGTATGTTGGCTCAGTATGGACAGAGCACCTTGAGTCGACGAAAGGTTTATGAGTGGGTGGAAAGGTTTAAATCGGGTCGAACATGTGCTACTGATGAAGGTCGTTCTGGTCGGCCATCAACATCGCGCAGCCGAAAAGCTTCTTCTCCGCAGGAATACAGAAACTAGTTGAACGATATAACAAATGTATTGTGTTGCAAGAGGACTATATAGAAAAATGATATGTAAAATTGCTCACAGTTACTCCTATTAAAGCCGTTAAATGTATTTTGCCTTTACTTTTTGATTCTCCCTTGTACATGTATGCTACCTGTTTCGGCCTTTACGTAGGCCATACACAGGCGTGTCAATACAAAAGCCTTACGTAGGAAGGTACAATAAGAATCTATGGGGCCCCTTTTTAATTTTATTTGATTTTGGTCCTCCTGAACCTAAATCGAATTAAAGTCTTCATATACATTTTAAAAATGAATTAGATCCTACACTTGTATATTATGTTTGAACATTACAAAAATAGTGACTTAAAAACAGGGGCCACTTAGATTCTTGTTGTATCTTCCTTTGTAAGGTTTCTTTATTGATATGTCAGAGGTTGGTCTACGTAATGGTCGAAACTTGTAGCATACATGTAAGAGAAAGCAAATGAATTAAAATAAACCTGTGTTGTGTTAGACTGAATAAGTGTGGTCTATTTTGGTGGAAATTGCAGCCTCCAATGTTAGTGTGGAAGAATCTGAATCGAAGGTAGAAGGCATTTCACAGAATAAGGTCGTCTTGATACACAGCTTCGTGAGAACCTCAGACCTTACACTGGTTAATAATTAACAATAATTAATAGCAATTCTGTTTGCGGGAAACAAGCTTGAGGCCTTCTTAAATCAGTAAAACCACATGTAATGTGCAGACCAGCTTCGTCCGTCATGCTTGGACATATCAGCGACCAAACTGTTTGTCAGATTTTCATGAAATTCGGTTTGGAAATTTATTTTACAAAAAATTGTCCGGTAGTTATGAGCTTCGTGAAAGTAGGCTCAAAGACAGTCATATTTAAAGGCGTAGAATAATTTATAGTCATACTCTGCGTAAAATTCTGTATAGACGGTCTGAAGGTAATGTTGTGAACATTTGTGATGGTGCAGTGAAGGTCATACTTTACTTAGAGAGCATAAACGAACTTTTGCTCGTATTTTCTACATTTTTCGTCCTATCTGGATAAATTTCGGTGCTGAAGTTAGCCAGAGTAAATTAATAAGTGACTGTGAGTTACATCAAACTCGGCCAAACGAAAGTCAGTCTTTGCTGAGGGGGACGTAAATGATTTTCTATCCTACTTTCTACAATTTTTGTCCGATTTTGGTGAAATTTGGTGTAGTAACTCTACACATAAGGCTGATGTGATTTACGAATCTTGTGAAAAACGTACTTTTCTTTCATACGCAAATAAAATTGCATTTTCGCGTGTAGCGTAAAAATATATGACATTCAGGAAGGTAAGAACGCCTTGGTAAAGTCTGCCTAATATGACTTACTATTTCAAGCATGACACATCCCCCCCCCCCCGCAATTGCGCGACAGCCCATAGTGGGCCATGGCCTCCTCGTTATCGAGGCTTCATGATCACACTCAGACACACCTTACTTTATTGGACTCCTCTGGACGATTGATCAGCCCGACGCAGAGAACTCTACCTGACGACACACAACTCTCACAACGGACAGACATCCACGCTGCCGGGGGGATTCAAACCCACAATCCCAGCAAGCGAGCGGCCACAGACCCACGCCTTAGCGCTTCAAGTGGGATCGGCAAGTATCAGGCGTAGAGCACATTAATTATATTCTGTGGTGAAAATACAGGGTTCTGTAATGTTAAATCCATTATTACTTTTATAATTGTGCTTTGGGGGTACGCGGTGGGGCAGTTGGTAGAGACACTGTTGAACTACAATCCCGAAGTTCGTGGGTTCGATTCCCTATGGGATCATTGGGATTTTTTATTGACATAATCCTTCCGACCGCACTGTAGGTCTGGGACCGACTCAGCGTCTAAAATAAATAGTTCCAGGGGTATCTTCTGGGATGAGGGGGAGGAATAAAAGGGGCCGGTGCGTATGGCTGACAACCTTGCCACATTCATAAGCCGACTGTCTAGAGATTCTGGGAGCCTCGACCTCCTCGAACACCAGGGGCCTGTCCAGGCCTGTAAAGGGATAGCTTTTGCAAGTGTGATGAAATTTTGATTTTGGTTTTGTTATTGTATTGGCTGCGATATTTAAGCAGCAAAGCTGATTCAAATTCATTACCCATTAAATTGCCAAGAAGAATGAAAGTCAAGCGTTTATGTAAATATGACTCTCCCGGTTCACATTGGAGAGTCGTATGGTTCAAATCCCAGCCGGAGAGGGCAATCTTGTGTGATACTATGTTTTTCCTCAGTTCTTCCAAGACCGTGCAGCAGGCAGCCTTAGGCTAACGTCACTGTTGATCACATACGCTCTCCTGCTTCTGCTTCGTTAATAACAATCCTGTCACATCCAGTGTGACGTCATGTAATCTTAACAGGAGATACAGTGTCATAAAACAACCGAAGACTTAGAAAGATAGGAAGTAGAAATGGAAGAAGTGATAAAATATCATGAAAATTAATTTCTCCGTAAGATTCACGTAATTTCAGTTCCGTTTGAGATAGCATGTGCCTTGCAGCAAAAACGTGGAATGTAAACAAATGAATATTGTAGTCTGAAAACTATGAAACACAAAAACCGTGTAATACGGAAGGGTTGGACGCGTGACGAACCTATTGAACGGAATAAAACGTTCGAAGTTCCACGCAAGTAGGCCACAGTTGGACGAAGTGCGTTGCTACAACAACAACGAGGCTCCACTCAACTAACAGAACAGCTGCCTGTCGTGACGCGACCGTCCAGGTGACAGGAAGTGATGCCATGGGTCATACGCGTGACTGAAACAACAAAAAGTACCAACGGGTCCATGTAGAGTCTGATAAAAGTTCAATCAAGCACTTACTATTTTTCACTGTGTTCTGTGAGACCAGATTCTCTCCTAACCCTTTGCACTGCATCAGCTGCTAAAGTTCTGTAACTGTACAGTACGCCTACAGCGTGTTTGTATTCCTTACAACAAGCTATTATTATTATTATTATTATTATTATTATTATTATTATTAGTGTCTTGCACGAAGTAAGTAAGGAAGTATGTAGGTGTATGTATTTCTGTATGTGAATGTCTCTATGTATGTGTGTATGCATATTTGTACTTCAGTATGTATTTATGTATGTATTTCCGTATGAAATGAATGCGTTTTGGTGATTATTTACGCATGCTGTGTCTGCGAACGTCATTAAACGGTGTCAATTAAACTGTGAGGCCGGTGAAGCCGAGAACGCTGAGACATTAGATTGACCAGAGTATCAGCTGAAAAGCCGAAGATTCGGGGCTCGTTTCGGAACAAGGTTAACAGATTTTCTGTTTTGCTCAACATCGAAATCGTCCCTGGGGCCCAAACAGCTTCTTGTCATGTTGGAAACGGGGGCCCTTTGACGGGGTCTAAGGTCCGGAGTGAAGTATGACCCAGCGCCGGCGTTAGCATGCATGCAGCTCTACCCGGTCAGGTGCTCTTCGTCAGGTTAAGCGACAGATTCAGCTTTGCTCTTGCTATGGGTGTGCAGCAAAAGCTGGCGGCGAAATGTAACCGGTTTTACGACTGGTGTATGGGCTTAAGTAGGTTTTCTCAGAAACAACTCATCTCGCTAAAAACATTGCTTCAATTATGGAGCAGTTTTATTTATTACTAAGTAAATTTTTCGCTAATTGCACCACGGTAGTTTGCGCGTCGTTCTTAAATGAAGAGCAAAACCATTTACATAGGCTTGTTGGCACACAGTATATCGACCTGACTTTTATTGCTGTTGTCACCAAACGTGACGGTCCAGCCGAATGCGTCCCCGTTTCGTATTCTCCTGTTCAAACTCGGCCCCAGACATACTACCCTGACTTAGGTATGTCGTCTTTTTTTCTGATTCCCTCAAGGTAAATGTCAGTGTAATACCCGCCACTGGAACGTGACCATTTTCTGCTGCATCCTTCACTAAAATCACTAGTTGCACTGCCATTCCTTACAGTGTAGTCTGAGCTAGTGACCGCGCGGTCTAGGGCGTGGGTTTGCGGCCCCTCACATGCTGGGATTGTGGGTTCGAAATCCAATCGGGGGCATGGAATTTTGTTTCTAGTGAGAGTTATGTGTTGTCAGGTAGAGGTCTCTGCGTCGGGCTGATCCCTGATCCAGCGGAGTCCCACCGGTCCTGATGTCTCTAAGTTTGATTGTGAAGCCTCTATAATGAAGACACTCTGACCATCTAGGAACTGTGCACCATGAAAGAAAATAGTCTGAGCTAATAAAAATGCCTTTAAATTAATTGTAAATTATAACCATTTTTGTTAGATTGTAATTTCAGACCATGAATAGAGTTTTGACCTCTTTATTCGTTCGCACTTGGTGTTTACGGGGTGAACTATACCAACAGCTGTGACGTAGCCTTATATATTTTTTTAAATTTTATGTAGAATAACTTGTACAGCGTCTAGTCCACGCTTCTGTATGTACTGACTCAGGAAGTTCTCTCCATTTCTTAACCTTTATAGTTGATTACTGCGACAGCATCTTGAAACATCCAACCACCACATTCTTGCCAAACACTTCCTACTCGCCATTCATGATTTTCATCCGGTCCTACTCGACAGTAATCTTATGCTCGTATAACTGAAACTGAGAAACCTCAGTAAAGTATTTGTTATTCAATTACTGATTAATTAAAGTAGGAGTAAAATATTAACAAGCTCATTTTCAAGGTCATCACCCTGTTTAATTAAAATACTTCATTATTTCATGGAATGGAGTTTTGGCTCCATGCATTCTTATTCTATGCATTACATGGAAATGAGTATGCAGCATCAGGCTCCGATGTCTTTATCCGTAGAGAATGAGCCTCCTGCACCCATTTGAGAGACCGACCTTGGTGACAGTGCAAGAAGAGAAGTCCTCCTACCGAGAATCTATCCCCGATATTAAGGTTGCGGCCTGTCACTCTGATTGAAATATCCTTATCCTCAATGTTGTTCATTTATGTTCTTACGTGTAGGCATAAGTTATGTCATTCATGAACGGCAGCCATATATAGGTCAACAAAGACCGAAATTTCGCCAGGGCTATTCGGCCAGACCCTGCAGTTTATCTCCATGTATGTTATCCGTGCCCAACGGAAGACCGACTTGCTTTTATTTGATCCCGAATTAAACCCGAATCATTAATACATGTCTCAGTTAAATGTTAAATAACCCTGAACGAATTATCGACGCTGTAGGAACATCTGATACAGTTTTGCTCTTTCAGAAACGCGAACTGTATCTCAGATATGTAAAATGTAACCACTAAATGTTTTGTGTCTGTGGGGCGAGAAGGGAGAAAATGAAAACTGTGTTTTACACCATCCTTTTACTTGCCAACTATTGCGTACTACACTTTGTTTCTTCATTTACATATCAGTTCTGGCTACTATGCGTTTCGGTGTTTATTGATAACATTTTCAGGGGGCTACACTCCAGATACAGTTCCTTCTTCCCTGAAGATGGTAATAATAAACACCGAAACTCGTAGGAGCAAGAACAAATATGTGAGAGAAGAACAAGTGTAGTGCACGGCATAGAAGGATGGGGTAGACATGTGGCACGGTATGTACGATATTAAAAATTATGAAACTGTTTGTTTCCGGAAACCACCGAACCCTATTTCCCAAGTTCTTAAAATAAAGTCCTAACCGAAATACGTTACATGCACGTGAAATCCCATCGTAATTCCCTGGTGAATTCTCTGCCCCGAAAGTAGCATTGTAGCTGTCTATGATAGTTGTTTATTCTCTGTGTTACAAGCATAAGATGAAGCCAAATGCGAATGAATTTTCCTCTGCAAAAGAAGAATAGCCCCAAGAAGCACAAAATATTTTACGTTTGTTTGATCGGTATCATTTGAACCAGGTCGACCCCGATATTGACAGTGTTACCAGGTGCAGGACCGGCCCATGCAAATCCCCTAACGCGGCGATCTTCTCACGTACCTTTCTAAGCTAACTGTATTAACATATTTTCTCTCGGTTGTAGTCATCATCCATAGTAAGTTACGCTGACATGAACATAGAAGTCCCAAAGATATGTTGAAATATCAACCTGACGACTTTAAATGACTTTTACTGGGTAGAAATAGCTGGTTTTCTTGACGTAAATTCTCGACTAGAGCGTGGAAAGGGTTAAAGGTGGACCTGTTCCTCAGCCAGTTTTGGCTTGTTAACTGAGAGCAGTCAATCAAAATATCAGAGAGGCACATAAAATTGTTAGATAATGGAGGCACGTAGATGGGGCCGACGCAGTCGGTAATTTCCCAGCCATAACTGTAGTTGCTAGTGCGTGGAGATGGGGAGGCGAAGGATGGCCGGCCAGTCAGCAAAAGGTCACCAGGAGCCATGGAGCATGGATAATCGGAGCGGAAGAGAGGTTCAGCTGTTGTATGCGGTGGGGCGTGGGTCATCCGGTGTAATGAGGTCACGTAAGATCATGCAGGTGACCACCGTCATCTGTTTCCTCTAGATGTAAGGTCGTTAAATGAAGCACTTTAGGGTCTGTTACTCCCACGATTGCAAAGGAAAATGGTTCTTAAGGATGCTCATTACCCAGTACCGTTCTGTTTATGGATGCTAGTTGTCAGCAGTGGGTGTGGGATTTCAAATGCTTTGGTAGGCCTATTCCTATTGGCTCTACCGGCTGTAGTAATGTTTCCGTGTCCGATCTTTGTGCTAGAGCATTCGTGCAATTCTGTTATCAAGCGGAAGTTCTTAATTATTGAATCATGAAGCCTCTTTTACAAAGTGAAGCAAGCTAGTAAATTTTAAAGTTATTTCTTGCATTTTGAATCACTATTGTCATTTAAGTGACAACTACATGCACTTGCAGTACGTAATATAACACTCTCCGACACGTTTCGGCGTAACCATGTCATCTTCAGGGAGTAGATGGCAAGTTTCAGAAAAATTAACAGTAAAATGGATTACATCTATGAATTTCACAACCATCAGTACATACACATACCATTGCTAAACCATTTTCCACGAGGGTGAGTCAAATGAAAACCTTAAATATTTTTTATCTCGTAATTTACTGAACACAAAATGTACACAATGACTTCATTTTTCTGTGTAGTCTCCATTGCGTTCTATTTCATTCAATGTTACGCGGCGATTTTCCTTCACGATGGCTTCAACTGCTGCAATGGCCTCTAGTGTCACTATTCGGTGTGTCTGACCAGGTCGAGGAGAGACTGTTACAGAACTAATGCCGTTCATTAACTTCCTAGTCCACTCGTACACTTGCTGTAATGAGCGACATGCATCAGCATACTGAACTTTCATTCGTCAATAAATTTCGATGGGTTTCGCCCCTTCACTACTCCAAAAAACGGATGATTGAACGCTGTTCTTCTTTGGTGCGTGTTGCAAGGGGCCGCCATCTTTACACTACTACTGCGCCGTCGTGTTGCATTCCTGCATTGTACTGCCACCTGTCGGCCACTTTTCAAACCATTAGTATCATTGTTGCCAACTTACAATACAATCGAGCTGTGTTTCGAATTTTTATCGCACTTTAAGGTTTTCATTTGACTCTCCCTCGTATGTAGCTAAAATATGTGAATTTTCTAATGTATTGTGTTATGTATAAAACTATCGTAACACATTTAAATGTAAAATATTTAAAGTCCGAAGTATAATTAGATGTATAATAGACTGAGTTGTGACAGTAAATATTGAAATTTCTGTTGCAGTCCTCGGTCCTGTGTAAGCTGTGTCCTGTAAACACATCATAATTTACATTAAATTTACATTAAATTTACATTAAATTTACATTAAATTTACGCGTCAGTAGTATACTGGCACGTGTATGTCATGACATGTTGACGGTGACGTAAATGTCCAAGCTTCAAAATGTTCCACTGTGTCTTACGTCATAGTGTCAGCAGCAACCATCAATCACACCTGATGTCAGGACGTTCAGAGGCGAGGTCACACGGGAGGGAAGCAAATCCGCGGTTTTGGTTAGGCCAGGAAGACACTGGTCATCGTCCTTTTTGTCA
>Ga0123352_10016013_pt1 | contig 11936 bp, 5 predicted proteins | sample TergutLab28metaG_FD_89700 | JGI IMG/M metagenome (GOLD analysis project Ga0123352, IMG submission 89700) | Labiotermes labralis P1 segment gut microbial communities from Petit-Saut dam, French Guiana - Lab288 P1 | ecosystem: Host-associated > Arthropoda: Insects > Digestive system > Gut ...
CTGTTTTCTAGACCTGGAGCCGCTACTTTTTTCATTCAAGTAGCTCCTCAATTGGCCTCACGAGGCTGAGTGGACCCCGTTCCAGACCCACTACTACTCAGAAAATCTGGTAGCGCCGGGGATACATATGAAAGTAAAGGTAAAGATAAAGAAGTCCCGTTAAAGGACTGCTTTCAGTGCATTCATATTACCATCGTTCACTGAATATATTTGTTGATGCGCTTATTACTCGCTATAAACAACCTATGTTTCCTTGAGAATCATAAACCAACTGATAACTGTAATGGGTACGCAGTGTCTTGTACTCGTATGATGTAGGAACTGACTCTTGAAACATCTTGTTAAATTCTAACTTTAAATTCTTTTAATCACTATCGCAAATGTGCACGCATTTTTCAACTGCGCGTTTCTTTAAAAATAATGTTTGTAATTCCGAGCATCCTTCTGTCCTTCACCCCCTACTTAACGTCACTTTTCTTACGAGGATAAGCAAATGCAGAATCGTTAAGAGGGTCGAGGCGGACAGCACACAGTGCTTTTGTGTGCCCAGTGGCATTCCAGGCACATGCAGTTCTGTGTCCCTTTGTTATGCTGAGTTCACATTTCCTTCTCTCCTTGCTGCCTAAGATCTCACAAAGGCGAAAAATATATTATACAGCAGAAAGGATAGAGGAAATGCCATTCTTTTTGTCGTGCCTTCGGAGCTGAGACAAATCAAGTTCAGCCTTGTGTTTTTCCCGATTACGTATTTAATTACAAAACATCATGACCATATTGCACGTTTCAACTAATTACTTTGATCAGATCCTTTAGAATTTAAACAGTTACTCAGTGAGTAAAAAAATCTCCTTAATTGATGAAAAATGAGATGTATTATCCGGGAAACAAACATGTCCGAGGCCCCGTCTAACTGATTTCAAAGCGAGGACCACTCACATTTTCTTCTGTCGGCTACTTCTCATTGGGGTATTCGCAGCTCTTTACCGTATCTGAGGACCATTTTTTCCTATTTTCGTTGTTACACCGTGCATGTTACAGGCATGCTGCCACAATACCCAAATGGTACAGCGAAATTAATGTGACTTTTTATAGTGTGACTTTAGCAAGGACGATACGGCTCCCTGATGTTGGTCCTAGGACCGAAACATGTCGGAGCGTTTTTAATGGTTTAAAGTTTTAATGTGTAAATCTTATAAATTTTATATATGTGCAGTAGTTGTTATAATAATTGAGTAACCATTTCTTCCATTTGCAAATTCAAGGCGACCCATACCATTTTAGCGACAAAATGGCTAGACATGGCAGCTTGCTTTGTGCTCGTAACTGGCAAAATGATTGCGACAATCAGGATCATGAAGCGTGCAAAACTTGCAATATGTGTGGGAGAGAAGAGAGACGCATATAAAAATGTATAGTGAAACCTGAGGACATGATCGTTTGGAAGACGTAAAGGTAGAATTAGTTAAGGATAACATAGACTTTCAGTGACTGCATGTCAGCAGTAAAGACAGCTGTAGCCACACAATGATGGTTGCCGTGCAGGAAGGACAGAAGAGCCAGAGAGCTAGTAATCATATGAAGAATGGATCATGCTTATGAATATCAAAGGAAGAGACCAGTTTGGAGACTAGATGCAGATCAGGGAGTTATTACACGCGGGTCTAAGAAAGAGTAAGAAGGATAAACTGGTCTCTTATAGTCCAGCTTAGTCTTCAGTGGTTGAATCTTGTAAAAAAGACAAACGGAAAGTATGTGCTATACATGAGTGACCTGTTGAGTTATAACGACTCTTCTCTATCGAATGGGCAATAATCCAGCTTGGAAAAATTCCTGAGACACCGCTGACGGTTTATATGTAAAAATTTCGCTATAAACATTTAATAGACCTACTATTATAATGCCCTTAAATGTAACACTGTAACGTGCCCTACAGTGCTGTGTCTCTAAGATTCATTCTATTATTTTCCTAACACCTGCGCTAAGTTTTCCAAATTGTTTCGTCTGTTGAGGTTCTCTGATCGATATTTTGTATGCACCAAACAACTCTTCCATACTTTCTACATGCCCAAACTACGTAATTCTTCCTTTAACCTCATTATGCAGTTTGCTCAATCCTCCTGTTGCTTTCTGTCACTTGCTTTCTGCGGCGCAACAGCCCAACTCGGATCTAGTCCATCTGTTTGTAGAGGTTCCTAGATCACGCACAATTAGACACAAACACACACCTGGTAGAAATCTTCCTAACGAGTGATCAGCTCGTCACAGAACCCGCTACCTACACAACATAACAAATACGGTAGGTGAGCAGCCGGATTCGAAACCGCGATCCCAGCAATCGGGCTGTCGCAAAACTACGCCTTACACTGCGCGGCCACCGGGATCGGCCTTTCTCTGACTTGGTTTCAAACATTCGCAGCTGCACCCTGTCTATCCCCGAGAAGGTCAAAACTACAGACAAAATTATGATTTTGTTTATTGTAACTGCTAGGTATGTGTTTAGGTAGCAGGCGGTAAGAGATAAGAATCTGAATTGAATGTACCTAATGGAATCTAATTTGCGCTTGATGTTTTCGTTAATGCACTTCCTGATTTGTTAAGATACTCTTATTTCAATATATTTTAAAGTTTACAGCTCGTTTTTAATAATTTCGGATCAATACTCATATTAACAAACTGCTTCTTTACGCAGGAGCAAACTGTCTGGAGCATTTCAGATTGTGTGCAGCCATAAAAAGATGCGGATTCTAAGTCACTTTAGCACGAAGGGGCTGATAAAAACTCGACCACTTTTCATGACGTGTGTAAGCCTGGGCACACGGCATTAACAAAAAATAAATAATTCTTTGCGTAGGAACGTGTGTGAGTGGAAGGGTTAGGATGATCAAAGGAACGGAACCACAGGGCCAATCCAACGCGTGTCTGTCGTATGCGATCCCTTCTCCCCACACCTCACAGACACTTCTTTGAACCCTTGTCCCACCCCTTTCTTGCTCATATCATATATCCCACTGCATTAACCCATTGCCACCGCTATGGTGAAACATTTTTTGAAATTCACATATTTCTGCAACAACAGCGAGCTGTTTGTTTCTAAAAAAAAGTATTGATTTGTTTCGCAATGTCAATCTGCATTTGTGACAACTGTATTAAACGTGACGTAAGGTTCGCAATTAGAAAGAGACTACGATTTACGAGTCTTTTGATAATGGAGTCTGTGCAGACCGTTTATGTTTCTAATATTTTGTTTTGTGTAATAATTTGTGGCCAACTGAACCGATGAATTAGATCACGAGAAAAATGTAATATATTCTAACTCACAGAAATAAAACCTTCTTCTTGTATTCGGCGTGCCACACACAAGAACAACAAGAACATTAAAAGTGCCTCTCAAACTATTGCGATTTGAAGAAAAGATCGTTGATATAAAGGCATGTAACGATACCCATGTTATAAAATCACGTTAATTTATCATGCAGCCTTGTGGCAATTATCGTAATAATAATAAACATCATGATAACCTGTTAAGAACTGGGCGTAATGCCTGTTCCTTATCAAGGTGAATTTGATCCTTCCCTTTTGTAGAAACTGTAGAAATGCAGTAAGAGATAAATGAATTTTGGCCCTCAAAGACCACTGATTATTCTATGCACTCTATGCATGGAACAGTTTGCTGTTTTCACAGAATATATTTATAGATTTCGTACAACTCTTACAGCGAACAATGATTACGTCCCTCAACAGCATTAGTCAGTTCGTCTTTTGAGTGGGCAAACATGTACTCTCGGTGGGGTAGAGTTTAAGTTTGTAAATATTGTTCAGATTTAGTACTGGCCACAGGGTAGGCAGTACGTTTCTGTCAAATTGAATGCTAGAAATGTCACGTGGTATTTGAGGATCAAAATTAGTTCGCTACATTTCTTATTGGCCCATTATGATAGGACTCGGTAAAATGTTCATCGATCTCCTGCAGGCCGGCAACCCCACCTCCAAGAACGCGTCCTAGGTCACAAGATGCCCCTCAAAGCGAAAAGCATAATATAGTGTTTTACGCAGCTTCCGGTAAACTTCTGTGTTTCTGCTGCTTACCAAGTACTATTAGGTTGATCAAAGGGAATGAAGTGGAAGTGCCTATAGCAAGCACCGCAAGATAAGAAATGCCGACAAATTTCAGACATTGACTTGCAGGGAAGAGACCGCTTTCGGGCCTTATGCTTATAGACATACATACTTACTTACTTACTTACTCCATGGTGCAGAGTCCTTCTTGAGAAGCTAACTGGTTTGCAGCTAGTCAAGAAATTCCCTGCATTTTATGGAACCCGAAGGTTTATTACCGCACTCTTAAGCGTCCGCCGCCCGTCCCTATCCTTGGCCAGTCCAATCCAGTCCACATACCCACATCCCACCTCCTGGAGATCCCATAGTCATACGTAACGATGATAAAGACGACGTCGACGTTGATGATGATGATGATGATAATAATAATAATAATAATACCACCACCACCACAACAACAACTACAACAAAAACATGGGTCGTAGAGTCTCAGGATTTCATTGTGTGGACTAAATTTAACTGGGTCAGGAGGAAGTCCACTTGAGGGCTTTTGTGAGCACTACTAATCAAAATTAAGATTTCATGTGTTTGTAAGGCTGATAATTTCTTATTTAGCTGACCGGCTACGAGCTCATGAAGTTGGTTGCCACATTGGCGTAAGTCGTCTCTCTCAGTATGACTAGAAATACGCCTCATAAGAGACCCAACCTGAAGCACGCCTCGACGTGTTCCATTAAAATATCTGCCCGTTACCAATTATGGTTTTTCCATAAAGTTTTATGCTATGTAATTTACTTTACGTATTAGAAACGGTGTCTTCCTTAGACACCTGTGAAAAATTGTGCAAAGTTTTGTCATGTCGGTCTCTTTATCCGTCCGTCCGTCCGTCCGTCTGCATGGCACAAATCGGCTACCACTAGGCGAATTCTTATTAAATTTTATTCTTAAGAATTTTTCAACATCGAGAACATTCATGCTTGTGCACATTTTTTATCACGTCTCATTGAATTATCCTTGGAATGACAAATGTTTTAGGCAGAATTGTAGACAAAAGCAATACACGTTTTGTGTTCAATAATATTTTTCCGAAAGTCCTGCCGTTTATGAGATAATGTGAGAAAAAACATGAAACAGCTAGGTAGGCTACATACGACAGTATAATGCTGCGTATAGAAGACGCGATTCGCATGCCTGATAACTACGGCAAGAATAATATTCATACTTATTTCTTTGTAATTGATTAATTCCATCTAATCTCGTGAAACATTTTACGTCAACACTTACTAAAACCAAGAAGTCACTCAACGACTGGTACGTCCTTACGATCTATTTACCTAAATTTTAATTCTAAAGAAGGCCATTAGCAAATAAAAAATCCTTTGTTTCAGGCTAGCGTTTATACAGTGCGTAACTTGTGAGAAGAATGCAAATCAGCTGGAATATAATTCGTTTCAAAAACCAGTACGTAAACTTTGCATTGTTGTCGGTTATATAATTTTACCATAAAATCATCCCTGTGCAAAATATATATTTGAGAGTGACTTGTAAATTAAGAACAACACACGCCAAATAGGTTGTTGTGTTTCTACTGCGAATTGATAAAAGAAAGCACCACATTTTTACCTTACACTTACATTACGTGCTTTCTTTGAGTTCTGTCAAGAAGTAGCCTTCCAAATAAGCGACGGAAAAGCACACAATTACAGTGAGAGAAATGGTAGGAGCCCACATATTTATTACACAGTCAGAGCTGGGTTTATGCACAGAAATCAGTGTCTTTGAAAGTGACATTCTTCATTAATTGCAAAAGAATCCAACTATACAATATTGCTATGTAATTATATTCTTCGGGCAATTTGAACCATGGAATGGTATTGAAAGTACCAATAATGGATTCATTTATCTTGAAGATCCCCTATTTCAGGTGAAAATGTAAGGATCCTCGTACAATAGACTTGAAGCTGACCTACATTTTCCCTTATTTCCCCCTCAATTGTGTGGATAGTGACGTCATCCCCAGTTTTATAAAAAGCCTGAACATATGGGTTTATCTGATGGACAAAAAAAACCCAGATTCATGGGAAAATTCGACAAGAGTAGTTTGTGTTGTGAGGGTTTGGAGGACTTTGAAAGTTGAATGTAGGTAAATAATTTTGCATCCCACAGCTGATTTTTATACATAACTGAGAGGAAAGAAGCTTTTTTACTGGGAAGCACTAGCAGTTTTTCAGAGGGGTGTTTTGTAGGCATCGTACCATAAAAACTGGTTTTCCAGGTTTTTATGTATTTTGTTGGGTTTCAAGGTCTTGTTTTTGTTACAATGGCCTGAGTTCTTTAGAAGGGGTGTTTTTGATGCTGTGGGGATATTTTAGATGTGTGCGGAGTAAATCTGGAGGCCTTGAACAGAGGGGTAGCCATTTCTTTAAGCACTTTTAAAACTACACAATAAAAAAGAAAGTTCAAATAAAATATATGCCAAGTTTAAATTTCTTGTGAACCCCAAATAAGAATACTTACTTTATCGTGGGTGAGGAAAACCAGCAGATGGAAGAACAGTCTGTAAGCAGGTATTAACTTTATAAGGTGCCCGCGAAGATTGTGCAACATATTCATTTTCAACTTTTGCAATTACGTAACGTTCAAAATACGTAATTCGGAAGCCCATATTTAGTTATTTTAAGCACACCCTTCCATGACCATGCAATCTGTTTGATGATTCCCACTCTTCTGCCAATGGGAGATAGAATTTTCAAAATTGGGCCCTGTGTTAAGAGTAAAATTGCAGTCCAAAATTAAGCCGAATAATATATAAAATGTAAAGTTCTCCCGGTACTTTATTTAACATCAATCCGTGACGACGTATAGGGCAGATGAAGTATGGATCCACACATTCGTATTGGTGTTGGTGTAGGTGACTTATCAGTTTCACGATCCAGCCAGTTTAGTCCGAGGTGAATTATGTGGGAAGTTGTGTAGATGTCAGAATCTTTCCTAACGCTATGGAGCAGAGAAAATATTGTGTGTTTCCAGGAACAGGGCCGTAATTGTCTGGTCGTGCAAACCGTATCCTAGCTTAATGCAAGAGACTAAACAAGATATTGCAATTTCATATACCTTTATTTCTAAACTAAGCTTCGGATTGTTCTAAGTTTACCTGCTGAAATTTTACAGAATTTTTCACCAGTATCAGAATTTTATGTTATACACGAACAACAAGTAAGTTAAGTTAGGGTAAAGTGGGTCAGGACAATTTTGAATCTCAAATGTAGTTTACTATTTAACATTTACTGCAGATGTTATTCGCAGTATTTCAGTTTGATTCTTAAAGTCCACAGTAATAGAACTGAACGAATCGGGTAGCTTAAATGAAAAATCGAACCAGTTTATATTTTTACGGCGATATTAAGTCGTACTTTAGAAGATAATATTGAAACTTACAAGAACCAAAATATTTTTGTTCTGCTGCATTCATTTTCAACATATCTTCCTTATGTAATTGCTTTTTGTTTCTACACTTGTTTATGTCTATGCATATGTATGTATGTGTATACATGTAATGAAATGTATGTGTATATGTACGTACGTTCGTATGTATATGTGCATATATATATATATATATATAAGTACTTCTATTCATATAGGACGTATTTATGGAGGTGCGTGTGTATGATATATGTAGGTATGTATATACTTGTATATGTAGATACATGTCACAGACACTGCAGTTGCCATCAAGATAATGATGTACAGAATGTTTATTTGAATTGCTTATTCCCTTACCCCAACAACATTAATTTGATGATGGCCCTAAAGGTTAACATTGGCTGTGGGGCTAGTGTAGTTCACATTTCCAAAGTTGTTAGATGTGAAGCTAGCTCGAGAAGTAAACTACACTTCAACGCCACTTGTTCGGATTAATTGGGAAGGCGAAACATCCGGATATGCAGAAAAGCCTGGTAATGGAATTTTTCTTTGAAAATAGGCTACATTGGCAGTTTGAAGTGGAAAAAAATTTCTACAAACGACTGTTTTAGGCTACATATTTACTTACATACAAAGAAAACATTAATACATAATTCCTTATATGTATTTGACAACTGGGGAAAAAATGAAGCCATAAAAATGTAGTAAAATTCGAGTAAAAATTGTTTTCTCTAAGGGCCAAGCCGATCAGGATAATTGGCTTTCTGTACAACCAGCGTCTGGATGGGTCGAGTTCTAATGTACATGGATGCGATCTGGGATGGAAATCGGAATCCTCCGAGAGAGCAACGGGTGTTGCTCCCGAGTTTAACAGATCCCATTAAATTTGCAATATTAATCTGCCTATGCGGATCTGCTTGGTTGAGGCTCGGAAGTGCAGTAGCTCTTCAGTAAGGCAGCGTCTCTTGCTTTATGCAGTTCGACGAAGCCAACGAACTTGTCATTAAAATCAATACACAAGCTAAGCTATATGGTCGTCATATCCCGTGCTTCCATGGGCGTCGTAGTTCACCCCCTCAGGGTAGCAAAACCTTTCCTCCCTCCCTCCCCTTCATGCTATCACCATTCTAGAAACAGCTATTTTTTATTGGGGAGTCCGAGACCTCCCAACCAATAAGATGATTTTAAAACTTTTTTGAGAGAGAAATCTCCCCCTCTTTCACCCTGTTAGAAGGAAGAAGGAGAATTTGAGTGAAAGAGAGAGAGACATAGAGTGCGCACAAGGCATTTTATAAAGGATTACGAATGGTATTGGTGGCACACGGCGCATGGACGCCAGGCGTCCTCATATATGCACTGCCTTCTTTCAATGTTTTTGCATCTTCGTGGAATAGGCGCGCCATTGCTGCTGTGGAGAGGCGAAGAAAAGAGCAAAGAAAAATGGCATTTCATGGATTTATAATAAGAAGGCTTTAACAAAAAATGTATAAATATATTCTTCCAGCGGAGTAAAACTTGGAGGAAATGTGCGTACTGTCTAACTTCGTAAAGACGATCCTTCCTTCGTGACAACAAATCTCGTTCTACATGCTACTGTACCGTATTTTAATTTGAGTAAAATTGGGAGTTAAACTAATTTTACTTATGCTAATAGAATAAGATGGATTAAAATGGACGTTTATTTACAGCGAAGGGTAGCATAATTGCCTACGTATTTTTGGTTGGGAAACTGACCACTAGCAAGCCGAGGGGAGACGGAAACCTGATTAGTGGTGATGGGCGACAGATGCACCTGTCAGAATAGCTCAGTCGGTACAGCAACTCACCACGCGCTGGGCCGTCCAGGAATCGAATCTCCCTGGGGTAGAAATTCTCCGCGCTATTCAAACCGCCCCCGAGGCCCACTCAGTACCCCTCCACAATGGATACCGGGTCTTTTCCAGTGATAAAGCAGTCGGAGCTTGGTGCTAACCACACTCATTTTTCTAGCTCCAAGGTTGCGAATAAACTGCAGCTATATATCCGGCTCCCATCTGTGTTTGCGCAGGCATGTGGTGGAGTGAAATATATATATATATATATATATATATATATATATATATATATATATACATTCAGCCCTGAAGTATCCTTCAGTCATGAGGATTAAAATGGATATGTATTTACAGCGAAGGATAGCACGAGTGCCTACGTATTTTTGGTTGGGAAACTGACAACTAGCAAGCCGAGGGGAGATGTAACCCTGATTAGTGGGGATGGGAGATAGATGGACCAGTCTGAAGATTATGTGGGGTTTCGTTGCTAACATTTAGGGTTTCTGCTGTCCAGAATTTAGTCGTTCGCGCTTTTGTTATTAATGGCAGAACATGCCATATGCTAGAGTAAGAACCTGTAGAATAATCATGACATCATATTCGGTAAATCTGTGTGCACGTTGTGATCCTCTTCTTTGTGACAACGTGTGGTTTTTTATGTGGATACCTGCGTTTCAGAGGAACATGGTCATGTCCTCGAAGTGACAGTATGTTGGTGTCATCTACAGGACTGCATGATGTTACAACCCGATACACACGCACTGAACACGAGAAACCTATTCTTTTCTCTCACTGCCATGCGAGTTTCTTTCCACGTCCTGCGTCGCAGAACATGTGTTATCGGGGCTGTGAATGAATTACATTTCGCTTTACAGGTTAGTGCCTTAATGTACTTAGCAAGTCCTTGAAGTAGCTGAAAGCCGGAGAATTTATGAATGAATTCCACCACGTTGCAAGTTGTGTGAGCAGCGGATGTTGATTCGTATCTCCAAGCCACTGAATTAAAAGGACTGTCCGTTGTTTGAGAGCAGCCAGTCGTTCTTAAATTGCAAGTAATATAGTAACAGCTAGTGCTGAAAATCTTTTACCTGATGCAAAACAGCCGAGATTGGAGTTTTTCAAGGCGGTAAATTATATATAAGTTTGTCCCTATTCGGTGGTTCTTTATTATAATTACCAGAAGCTTTGACATTAGAAGATCTTTATTTTGACCACACACTTTATTTGCGGTTTTCCTGCGATTCTCAGAAGAAAGAACGATTACTATTCCAAACAGCAACTGCCGATTTGTGCTATCGTGGAGACACAGTCTGTTTCTGTCTGTGAGTCAGGAACCGGAATTGTGTCTTATATGTGGAATAGCATTGGCCCTGTAGGGCTACTTAGGGCCACTTCATGAAAACTACGTGGGATGGCTGTACTTGTTCTTGACTTCGGAACTAGAAATTATTTGTTTGCTTCACGCTCCGGCCGGTAGATGGCTGGACAAAAGAACCCCACGTGCCTATGTATGGGGGAAGAGGGGCTCGGGTTCCAGAGCGGGGTTGGACGCCGCGAAAAAGAAGAATTGTCAGCTCCTGGCGAAATCGACCACAAATTGTCAAGTCATTTAAACGGTTGGGTAGTCACTATACTGACAAAGCTATCTCGACTTCCTCTGACAACATGTAACCAATGCCAATGAAGGTACAAAGTTTCTTATTTGTCGGAGTCTTTCAGAATTACCTGTTCGATGTAAATAAACACACTGAACAAAGTACACGAATAAGAATAAAATAAAGTTATTAACAAATGAAAGCAAGAAGTTTAAAACGCATTATAAACTAGCCGTATAATTCCAGTTAACTCAGTGCATTATGGCTCAAGCTTAAGATATTCCGAGCCACCACTGACTTCTTGTCTGTTATACGAAAGCAATAATGTATAAGAACGTAATTAGTAAACAGAGTCGGTTATTATATGAAAGCCCACTTTTTGTGGTCTTACTCTTTCACTTCCAGCTAATACTGAACCAATAAATGTGGTAACGCTGTAAAAGGCAGTTTGTCCTGATGAAACCCCTGAGTCATTGCTGCGAATTCCGTGTGGAAAATGTTTTGCGTTTTGTTCCAATGAAGACGCTGCAATCACGGCTTATAATTCCAATTGGAACAATTTCGTATGTTTTGTCTAAATTTGATTGTTCTCCATAAGCAAAGATCTCAAGAAGGGCCGATTCCTCGTTCAAGGTGGAGCCGTGCAAAATGTCTAGGGTACAGGCAAAGACAGAAATTCGGTTTATGAAACGCCTTCACTCACACTGGCCTAGAGTTTCATGAAAATAGAACTGAATTTGCAGTTTATTTGAGAAATGTCTTATTTCTTAAGCGAGTCATGTCGTCACATTTTCAATATATGATGAATGTTGTATACATTCATGTTCTTTCCAAAGTCGTTAGGGTGTTATTCCATTGTGTCACAGCTATAGTGCTGTGACTGGAAATTCAACTTAATCGAGTTTGTTTTTTTAATTAAGCATATAAATAATTTAAAGTAATCTCGTCTGTTGTGAATAGCGCTGTTTTGGCACGATAGCGTCACTGTGTGTGAAAACACAGGTATTGTAAGACAGTGTTACACACACACACACACACACACACACAC
>Ga0123352_10016014_pt1 | contig 11936 bp, 5 predicted proteins | sample TergutLab28metaG_FD_89700 | JGI IMG/M metagenome (GOLD analysis project Ga0123352, IMG submission 89700) | Labiotermes labralis P1 segment gut microbial communities from Petit-Saut dam, French Guiana - Lab288 P1 | ecosystem: Host-associated > Arthropoda: Insects > Digestive system > Gut ...
GCAGTAATACTTAATACATGCTGTACAGTCAGGAACGTTTTTAGCAGAACAGTGAATAAGAAGTGTTGATCAGTGAGACCGTACTGTTTGGATAACCAGCTGAACTGCTGTGAAGTAAGGAAAATGGATGATGATGATGATGATGATGATAATAATAGTGCAACTGTTTCCAATTTGTCCGACATTCCTTGACACTCAACGGTACAGTCCTCTGTGCTGATACAATGCATCGGTCTATTGTTATAAGTTAGGGCGTTCCGGTTTTAAGGCAGGCGCTGCCATTGCAGTGATGCGTAGAAAGACTGACATCAAACTTGATAAGCAGTGGGGACCTGGTGCGGTCAAACAACCACAAGAATCCCCTTCTTAACCTTTGTGTTACTGGATCATACACGGCGCCGATATTCAGCACTGCCAATCGTTACCCTTATCTTGGACAACCTGCTACCAATACCAGCACATTAATTTTGAACCACACTGTACCCTGTACAGTTCTTCAAACAGAATCGAACCTGTTCAAACGTTTTTGTTCGAATACGCATTCCCTCACGCAAAATCCACATTCCTAACAAGTGCAAAAAGAACTGAAATACATTGCGAAACCTTTCAGTGTAAAGGACAAGTACTTAGCACCCAAGAGCAAGTCAGTTTCGTCAACATCACTATTAGGCCAGTACCTACAGGTTCCCAAAACGTGAAGGCAAACTGCCCGCTGGAAACCAGGAGAATTCCTGTGTAATTATCGTCTTGATTGCTGCTACAGTCACATGACATCTAATCACATAGACTCTCAGTTCATTCACAGATATCTGAAGTGACAGACTGACCTACATTAATAAGGGTTGGTCTAGGATAAAATAGCGAATTTTAGTGACTGTTAGGAAAATGCTGAGAAACTTTGTATTCGACTTCGGAGTGAATAATGGGAAAGTGGTCAAGCATAATTCTTAATTCACACACACTTACACTGCAACAGAGGCTGTAGCTAGTGAAAGTACTCCGAAAATTGCTATACTGACTCAACACAAAGCTGCGTCATCACTTCCCAAGGAAAGATTTGGCGTTTACGTAAACGAATACGACAATAAACCGGATAAACGGTTAAGGCAACCGCTGCATTAGCGATATTCCGCTTTGAACGTTTCACTTCCAACAAGACTTCTAATTCTTTAGGTAGCACAAAATATTTGTTTTCCTGGAAACTCTTGAATAAGCAATTGCACTTACATTGACACGAACGTGGCTTCCTCGAAGTGCAGGCTGCCAGGGAGACGCTTGAGCGACGAACTGACTTTTGGTCCAAGAACCCGCTTCAAACGGACTCTCGCCCAAATGACCCTGTGAAGGAACAATGCATCAAATTGTCACTTGTAATTTCACGTGATATACACTATATTACGTAGAATTAATAGGCAGAATACGCGTAGAACTATAGACAATATAACCCAATATTCTTCAGTTCTCTCGTCATAAGATATTCGGTTAAAAATTACTTGCGTTCTCTTTATTTTTCGAAAAGACTATAAAAGATTCAGGACATCTCCTCGAAATAAAAGACAGTCGTCTACGTTTCCTCGCATCATACAAAACTGTCAACTGAATGCAAGAAAAGGCCGAAATGTGGATCTCACATTGCTAAATAGTGCAGTTCAGCACGTTGTGTCCGCCTGTCTCAATTTAAAAACCTGTAACTTAAAACACACAAAACTGTGACACTGTGTGTTGTTTCTCATGGGTGGAAATCTTGGTCCTTCGCGCTACAGAGATAAAGAAAGACAGATGACGTTTGAGGAAAGGCCCTGTGAGAAAATCAGGATCTACGGAGTGTAGGATCCCCCGCATATAGCCTCTTAACCTTCATATAAACCCTGCTTCACCTCATTTCCACAAATGAGACAGTAGTGAACCAAGCCGTGACAGAATAACTAATAAGTTCAGTGCGTAGAGAATACCATTCCCACAATGTAATTAAAGTTACTTCCGACTTCTTTTCCCTAGTTCTGGTTCCTGATTTGTTTAACGTTTTGAAGATAATCACCGAAACTGCGATGACCTGTAACACCCTTTAACGACACTAACTACAGTTAATCAGATGTAGCAGTCCGCGGCGACGAATCGAACTAAAAAAACATGCACTGCACTCTGCCTGCCGATGCTTCGTAGTTAGTTCTCTGGCTCCGGTACCTCAGTCGAGCGCAGCAGCGTTCTGTGTTCGTCTGAAAGAGTCAACGCCAATTGTGCCGTAAATGCTTGTCTGCTCTGACGGAGCCATTAATTTACTGTTCACCGGCTTTCATACTTGAACAACAGAAAAGTTTTGTGAAAAATGTATCTTATGAGGGGAGGGAGGGGAGAGAGAGAGAGCGAAAAGCGTGAATAATATTTTTAAACATCAAGGACAGGCACATAAAATAAATCTGGTTCTGACGTACGAAAATACCTGAGCTCGGGAATGGAAACAGCAAGAAACGTAAAAAAATGGCACACTTACTAATTGACAGCTATGGAGATTAAATAAGCACAGCTAACGGAGGTAACTAACTAATTAACAAACTACCAATTATACCTCTTACAACAACACAAAGACACTAGGCACGGCAAAACTGGGCTCACGTTACCATAACCCCAAATTCACTTTAATATTATCCTCTTACTCCCTCGTTCTTTTAAGTGGGAGTTTGTCATTTAGACTTCCTACCAACTTTCTATGGCTTATACCGTTCCCTTCATTCGAGCGCTTCAAAAATTAACCAAAGTACTGTAACAAATGTATAGACCGACACCCGATTCACCTTTTCGCTTCTACAAAAGGCCCAGACCGGCTCTTAGGCCTGCTCAGGCGCACATTCAATTGGTACGGTGGTTCTTTCACCGGGAGTAAAGTGGCCGGGGCGTGAAGCTACTTACCCCATCTATTAACGAGGTTACGACAACTAGAGCTGTACCTCTACTCCCTTGTAAGTCTTTATGGTCTGGAGAGAGACTAGTTTATCACTTTATCTTTACCAATTTCACAGGATTTCTTCGGAGACATTCCGAGTGATGTAACGTGGGTTAGTCCGAGTCACATTCCCGTGCTGCGTAATCCGGACATTTTGTCAGCGTGTCACAGTGATACGAAATGGCCGTGGCTACCCACCTCGAAAATCGCCACACAAAGCTACTACTTAGGGCCTATGGTATTCATACAAAATCCTGGGATAAAGAATGGGTTTGTAATAACGTGGAATTTAGCAATTCGACAATAAAAACAGGAAACATCATATAAAAAAAACGCGAGGGTGAGAACCGATGCAAACGTTTAAGAAAAACTGATATTCTAACACATAAATAAAGTTTCGTACACCGAACCGCTCCTTAAACTGCGCAGATACCGGGTGTTTTGTTTCCTGCTTTACCGATAAGTGCCCGTCCCACGCCCTGCCCGATGTTCTGCCAGAGTTGCGTCGTACGCCGCGTGTTGGGGAGTTTGAACAGTCGATGACGGTAGCCGGACAAACGATCGCAGTGATGAAGACCTTTAGATATCTAATAAGAACTCACTAGAGCGTATATAAAGAAATGAAGCAGAATTACAGTCCATACACGTCTTTTATCATACATGTACAAACAGCATCTACAGCATCAGGCCTGCGCTTATCGGTCAACGAGGGGCGAACAGATTTCCTATACTTTCAAGACATGTGCTAAAACCCTTGAAAACAATTTATCTCAGTAATTAACCAACTTGATGCACAAGATTTTTGTTTTACAATAAGTTCATTTCATGTCTCTACATGTTTCGAGCACATGTGCTCGAAACATGTAGAGGCATGCAATAAAACTTATTGTGAAACAAATTTCGTGCATCAAGTTGGTTAAATACTGAGATAAATATACTGAGATGCACGATCAGCAAAACGTCAAAACCTTGAAAAAAGTTGTGTTATATTGTACAAGGTGGACACGGAATTCTCGGTTTCACGTAGTGAATTTCTAACCCCGTAAACCCCCAATGTCACATGTAGTGTTTGAAGGGAATATTCAGAGGGAAATTGAATGCTGTAAATTCCCCCTGCATATTTACCTACGTGTGGTTATTTATCATTACACAAAACATTTATCTGAAGTACAAATTATACCTCTAGGACCCGCTTACGAAATAAGCCCCACGTTCCAAAACGTTCGTGAAAGGGTCCAACGTTCCTGAGCTACCCAGGGAATGCCACGTTCTTCAGAACCGTGTCTCTGTCAGCAGCCAGTTCAAGTAATTTCATGCTTCCGGAGCAAATTACTTTGAGTACCAACACAGCATAACTGTCCCACATGTTAGCACATCTCTCTCTCAAATTTCGTACCAAAAATTCTACATCCGTTTCTCGTATCCTCCACGCGAGGTGCACGATCCATCCAATTATCATTTTTCCGTTTAATAATTTTATATTACACCAATTAATACAGGGTACCGCGGTGGCACAGTGGTTAAGGTGCTGTGCTACAAACCGGAAGGTCGCTGTTTCGATCCCAGCTGGTGTCAGTGGATTATTCATTGACAAAAAAATCCTTCCGATCGCACTATGGCCCTGGGGCCGGCTCAGCCTCTAACAGAAATGAGTACCAGGAGTATTTCCTGGGGGTAGATGCGGCCGGTGCGTAAGGCTGACAACTTACCACAATCCTGTGGCGTTGTCATGAAATCTGGGAATCCTGAAACCCTCTGGGCAACTCGGGCCTGTAACGGAACTGATTTACCTTTTTACCAATTAATACACAAGTTCTGAATTGTGTGTTTTTATCCACTCCTTTGTTACTCGAGGCCTTTCACGCAAACGGTCTCCCAGATCGTATAAATTTGAGGTCGTATACCTTGTGCTTTAAAAAGCCAGTGGGTGCCTTTAATTTAAATACTTTCAACGGTAGCGCGTCCTACAGGAGCAAAACGATTTTTTGTTTTATTACCTAAATTAATGAGGTAATGAACACCACACCCCGTTCCACGGGAAACCGCACAATCATCCTTTACTGCCTGATAAACAACCGGCGAAAATTTAATTCGCACTACTGCGAGAAAACGGCATTACTGGAAACTCTTAAGTAGGAAAATGTCGGGTGGAAGTGGCGGGGGGGGGGGGGGGGGGCTGGTGCTGTGATTTCTCATTCCTGAAAGAAATCTATGACTTCCCCGGTTAGTAGAAATTGATTTAAAAACTCGGAAAATTTAAAGCTGCAAGAAGGAGAAGAGGGGACACCAAGACAGCAAGACAAAGCGTATCTCATTACAACGGGAGATTTATCAGAGGGGATGATGGCGAGTGCAGTGTGGGCTGCAAGGGGTCGAGGGGGACACAGTTCAACACTTTATAGTAATGACGGCAGTGGTTTCTCTCTAACCTAGGCACACACGATTCTAAGTCATTTTGCACCTGTGCCAAGAAGCATTTCCTAATTCAAGTGCCGGAAATAGTTCCAACAACAAAAAAAAAACGTATAAACACTACATGGAATATTAAAAATAGATCCATATATATTCATCTCAGTATTTAACCAACTTGATGCACAAAATTTGTTTCGCAATAAGTTTCATTTCATGCCTCTACATATTTCGAGCACATGTGCTCATCATCAGGAGGTCAAAATTGCATTACATAGCCTCTGGTATCATAACACCTATAGGTGGCCGTCTCGTGTACGTTCTAATCCGTTTTTCAGCAAGAAATAATGCATTCGCTTTTGTATTTCTTTCTTGGTTTGCAAGATGATTCTCTCTCCACATGTACATATGTTTCTAGCGCAGCACAACCGGATGGCTACAATTAATACCCCGTAAGCCAGGTTCTTGTCCGGCAACGGCGGCACAGAAAAGTGGGGGTCGCCCTAGAAGCGAGGCCTTTCGGAATATCGCAGTAACACGTCAGTGACACCTCACTTCCTGTTAAATAGTGCCCAATGAGGCATGCTGTAGCGCTGTTCTTTTGCACTCGGTATTCCAGAGAAAGCCTCAGTATTAGTTGCAGGGCAGTACACGTGTTTTCATAATTCACAACGTGAACATTTTCTAAATTTCTGAGATTTTTCCTGTAAATACACCAATGACAAAGAGGGAGTCGGTGGTAATTTGGAGAACATCTTTAAGAACTTGTTCATGGCATGTTAGGTGTTTACAATATCGTAATTTTCCTGGACAGAATCAATGAGTCCTCAAAACCTCTCATTCAGGTATATGAGGTCTAAGTATCTTGCCATGGGCTTTTGGGTGAAGTGTCCGGAACCGTTACTGACAGGTCCCTACCAGTAACGGTTCCGGACACTTCACAACGGCTCAGCCCATCTTACCACCAGGAACGATCATCACCTTTACCAAAACACCCAAACTTTCGGAAATAAATGATTGTGCCATCTACACTGCCAGTTGTCAAAACCATCTCTAAACAAACCCCTTTTTAACTATTTTAAGTATTTGAAAATATTTTTAACTGTTTTAAATGTCATTTTTAAATTTACTAACAATGTAAACGTGGATATAGGTTTGTAAAAACTGCGATCTCAGTTTCCAAAAAAGAATGAATTTTTGTATTTCTCTTTTATGCCTTATACTACACGTGTTAGCCTGATGGCGACCTGAAAGTTCACAACATATCGTTTTATTAAACACTTAAACGTTCAGTTGTGTTAACTACTTCATTATGTAACCGTTGGTCTGGAAGAAAAATGGGAATGTGCAACCTGAAAATTTAGGAAATTCGTTGGTTGGTAACGAGAATCTATAAATTAATTACTGAAATTTGATGTCTGTGTGACCGTGTACCATTGATACATTAATATAAACAGCCAGCTGGATGCAACAGTAATAATTTTATTAATAATTTCAATCAGCTCAACATGTTTCGGGCGATAATTTCGCCCATCCTCAGGAGCACTGGACTGTGTTTACAGCTTTATACCACAAGCTGTAAACACAGTCCAGTGCTCCTGAGGATGGGCGAAATTATCGCCCGAAACATGTTGAGCTGATTGAAATTATTAATAAAATTATTACTGCCGCATCCAGTTGGCTGTTTATACAGAGTGATTCTGTCGCTAGAGGCCCCAAACTATTGTCTATAAACAGTTTGGGGCCTCTAGCGACAGAATCACCCTGTATAACTACTGAAAATACGTTCAGGTTCCTGACAACGTACAGCATAGCCGAAAGTGTAGCCAGATTTAAGGATGAGCACTGACACAGACATGTTTCACAAAGCTATAAATCAATTGCTAAAACATTCTAAAATATGGACGATAAGTAAACAATAAGATTTCCATAAATTTATTATTGAGTTCGTGTTACTTTATGAAGTTGCAGCGCTTCAGGAACTGGAGGCTGCGACATAACGGCAAGATGATCCGGCTAAGAAGCAATAATCAGTACGAAGTTGTGCCAAGGGTGTTCTTACTTAGGCTGGCCGTATATTTGTTTAGAGTATGTAGTTAAGAAGAGACGGCAAAGGCAGTTACCTGGGTTAACGCCTAAAGCCAGTCTTGTCTCGTACAGGAAGATTTACCCAAAGGAAGTGCACGTCGCTTCTGACGTACAGTACAGGCACACAGGCTAACAGGCCCATCTCGCTTCGTTTTGTTTCCGTGCAACCGATAGATGACACTGTTGAGTCTTCTGGCACACCTAACGTAACAAACTTACCACAAATTTCCGTGCCGTGAATCGCAACGCAAATCAAAATACAAACAACCATAAGACACGAATTGATATTGAAACGTTTTGCGAGGCATCGAAGTTGGTAACTGTATTATGCTTGTTCGACGTAAACAGCACATAAAAGCAAAGCAGTCCCATTAGAGGCCTGGACAGGCCCTGAGGGTTCCAGGAGGCTGAGGCTCCCTGATTTCAACACAATCGGCAAATGAAGGTGGTAAGGTTGTCAAGCCCTCCGCACCGGCCGCCCTTACACCCCCAGGAAATATTCCTGGTACTCATTTCTGTTAGGGTCTGAGTCAACCCCAGGGCCATAGTGCGGCCGGAAGAGTTATGTCAATGAAAAATTCCAATGACACCATCGGGAATCGAACCCGCGACCTTCCGGCTTGTAGAGCAGTGCCTCAACCAACTGGGCCACCGCGCACCCCAAACCGATCGGAAGGATTTTATGTCCATGAAAAATTCCAACGACACCAGCTGGGAACGAACCAGCGACCTACCGATTTGTAGCACAGCACCATAAGCACTGTGCCGCCGCGGTCCCCTAAACAAGCACAAGAATTTGTGAAAAAATGAAACGACATCAAGCAGAGTGAGATTGCTCAAATGACTGCCAATCCGTGGGTTCAGAAGCATATCCAAAATGGTAAAAATATGTACGTCGTACAAGAATTTCGTTTGAGTAAAATGTGACAATTGGATGATGGTGACGGATTCGCGAGTTTCACGGCGTCATGTCAGCTACACAGTCCGTATGGAGTCGAGTAAGATGTGGGTTTCGTTATGAACAGTACCCTGAAGGAATGGCAACAATGCAGCTCCAGCAAATTGCCCGTAAAGACAATATTCGGGTATTTTACATACATGCACACGACGCTGACGGCGAAGGGCGAAAGTTTTAAAAGACCTGCTAACGACAGGAGACTCAGTTGGATGAACACAAATAACAAGCCATCAAATAAGAGGGAAAGTTCACCCTACGATCTGCCATAAAGATATAGAGGAGGAGTAGAGGTACAGTTCTACTCTTTCTTTAACCTCGGCGCTAGATGGAGTGGGTGGTCAACGTCATGCCCCGGCCGTATTACCTCGGGAATTACACCGGTACCCACTGTATAGGGAGGCTGGGTGGGATCCAGGGCCGGTGTGAGCGGGTGCGAAAAATCTCGCCCCCACCGGAATTCGATCCCGGACGGTCAAGCCCATAACGAGTAGCGATACAGGCCCATTAAAAGGGAAAAATATTGTATTTTATTGATGCACGGGCATTGCCTCAGTTGCCTCCTAAAAATGATGCTCTCGAAACTCGTCTAGCTGGCCATCCTTGATATGAGCAAGTTGCCGTGGCATATTTCATGACATTTCAGCGTTCGCCTTGATCAGCTGAACGAAACTGCGGACAGAAGCTAGTGTGCCAAGTGAAGTGTCTAAACACGCTGTACCTGCAGCACACGCGGACACAAATCTTGAGTCTCTCGCAGTGGTGAAGCTGACGACTTCAAGATAGTCGCTGCGTCGTATCGCAGAGAACGCAGTGCTGAGCTACATCTAATGTGCTGACGGTCAACAAACGCCGAAAGACGAGAACAGTTCAAAACTGGGGGTTTTTTTTTTCCTGCGACTTCTCTGTATGGGCCAACAACAACAGCAACAACAATGAAAACAACAAATTAACTGAAAAAATAAAGTTTTGAAGCATTACACTGATACCAAAGGTACACATCTATTGAACATAATGTTACCGTGTAAGCCCGAATATAAGACGGGGTTTTTTTTTCGGACTTAGCTGCACAGAAATGCAGGGGTCGCCTTACAAGCGACACCCTAAGCCACTGTCAACTAGCACGTCAGGGACACGTCATGTACGGCATGCTATCGCGCTGTTCTTTCTTACTTAATCCGGTGAGAAATTTAATTGCACTGTGCACATTACTGTTGTTTTGATGACATTTTCCAATTTTTCTAAGTTGTTTTCCCTCTACATAATGAAATGAGAAAGAGGGATCCGCCTTATTCTGGTTCATGTGGCTTTCTTGAAGTTTTGGGAGTGTCTTATAAAAACTTACGTAGTTTCTCGAGACATCTATACGTATAGTTTTTGAGGAGATTCCCCTTTATTTGGAACAGCTGTAATGTTATTACTTACAGTGTCGTGCTCATGTGTTGAACAACGTTTCTTGCTCTGAAGAAAGACTATAAATGTCGGGTGCTCAAAAACAGAATCTTTGACCTGCGCAACGACTCCATGCTGCAATTCGCGTCTTGGAGCAATCGGCAGTGATGTCAGAAACCTGATGGCTAAAGTTTCTGTTATTCTCTCCCCATTCTCCCTTACATCCCTGTACAGAATTCTCAGTTTATAGGACAATGGTACTGTCCATTGTCCGAGATAAAATACTTTTGCATATGGAACACTTGCGGTCGACCTGTTTACACTGCAAACCTCGTCAATGAAGACACAAAAATGACGACATTTTTCTGAGACTATGAAGAAGACTGCCATTCACACTCTGGCAATGATAAAAGTCTCCTGCGCATGGGTGGTGCACCTAGTGCTCAGATGCACAAGCACCTACACTACAAAGCAGTACGCCACTATGGTGAACACGCATTTTCCAAACGCATTTCTTCATACTTCCCAGCCTCAACGTTAACGACCTGCACATAAAACCGATTACCGCCCAAAATTAAATGTTGTAAAGCCAATCCTACCATACACACATAAAGCCGTCAAGTCAAAAAAACATCAGGCATACAGGGTTCTGGGGGGCGGCATGAGGAATTATTTTATAGGAGCCATCCCGTTGAGTTATAGTACTAACTAAAACGTCGATCAGTCAAAACACAACAATAAATTCAACAATGTGAAGTTTGTTACATGTTGCAGTTACAAGTAACCACCATCGGGCAGATATTTCAGTACATGGACATGACATGTTCAGTGCTTACAGTATGGGATCCATATTGGAGGGCCGTGCATAGTGATATATTCTTATAATAAAATCAAATAGATGCACTATTTTCTCAAGTTTATTTTTGGAATAGAACTCTACATGTTTCGGACAGTTTCTCTGTCCATCACCAGGAGTCTAGCACTGTACACACAGCAGTAGGTATGTATCGATCATACGGGTTATGCTGACTGCTTGCGTGCGTGTGCGTGTGTATGTGCGCGCGCGCGGTGCGTGAGAGAGTGTGTGTGTGTGTGTGAGAGCGTGTGTGTGCGCGTGCGTGTGGTGTGTGTGAGTGTGCGCGCGCGCGTGTGTGTGCGCGTGTATATATATATATGGGAATATAAAACTCTTTTAACACTTTGATTACGTTCTTAGACTACTTAAAACACCTAGGCGTAATGGGAAAATAATATTAAAATTGTTCCTCACGAGGCATGGATTGGATTGATCTGGCTCAAGATATGACAGGTGGCGGGAGCTCGTGAGTGCGGAAAATAAACGTTCGGGTTCCATAAATAGCGGGGAATTTCTTGACTGGCTGCGGAGCTGTTAGCTTCTCAGGAAGGACTCTGCTCCATAGAGTAAGAGTTAATGAAGCATCATTCCGATGTCCACCCAAACGACAATAGTAGATCTTCAATAGCTCTATGCATTAACCTGTACATTACGAAAAGCCGTTTCTTTAACAAAATCCGTACAGTTTTGGTTTACATGATGTACGAGTTCCATTGGACATACGCCGGCAAAATTCATATCCTAACGAATTTTCGTCCCGATCATGGTGTGAACGATCGGCGACTTAACGGCTCGTCCTTCAAAAAACCTCTCGGATAAGCTCCTTCTCCTTCCCAATCTGGATGCTCCGGCTTTGTTTCTCGACGTGCAGACCGGGTATCCCACAGGGCGGATTTTCATAAAACTTCATATTGAGCATTGCTCGAAAATCTGTCGGGGAAAAATTCAAGTCTCATATAAATCTGAAAAGAACAACGAGAACTTCACATGAAGACCTGCGTACATTTATCGTAACATCTCTCTGAACTCTTCTAAGAATAAGAAACGCTTTAGACAAAAGTATAGCAAGTGAAAACACATATTTTAACTTCAATAAATGTTTTCCGAAAATCGTGCCGTTTATGAGATAATGCGCAAAAAAAGCAAGCAATGCATTGTTACGTTTCCAATGCGACTTTGGTCACGCGAACGCGCCCATCGTTATACGTAAACTGCGCACCCTGTTTCTTCCTTTCCTCGAATTCGGATTCGTGACGTAATACCTAATATCCAACCCACAGACCACCACCACCACC
>Ga0123352_10016016_pt1 | contig 11935 bp, 7 predicted proteins | sample TergutLab28metaG_FD_89700 | JGI IMG/M metagenome (GOLD analysis project Ga0123352, IMG submission 89700) | Labiotermes labralis P1 segment gut microbial communities from Petit-Saut dam, French Guiana - Lab288 P1 | ecosystem: Host-associated > Arthropoda: Insects > Digestive system > Gut ...
AGGATGTCTATAAACTGCTATTCATGACGTGCATATGTACAAAATTTGGTAAAGTGGACGGAGCGCGAATCTGACCAAAAAACATTATATAATGTGGAGAAAACGTGTGGGGCTATAATACTAAGCCTATACATGACTGTGCGGGGTATTTAAATGGCCGCAGCACACCCATTTGGTGCGTTCGTAGGATACCGACTTAAAAGGATCGGGTGCGTTCGTCGGATAAATCTTACGGCATTTAATTTAGTCTTCGTGCCCCCGGTACGGTGTTTATATTAGACAGCCCTTTAAATAGTTGTGCGTGGTTGCCTATAAACGTTTATAAATTATGAACCGAAGGTGATGAAACAATTAAACCTGTTGGTGCAACACGTGACCAGCAGGCTTTAAATGGTTAAACATTCCGTTTCCAATACTCGTCATATGAAGTCGCTGTTTGATCTGAGATAAATACAAAACACATAAATACAGTGTGGGCAGAGCGTACAGTTGTTGAATGTCAATCCTGTTGGTGCTTTATTTAACCAGTAGGCATAAATGTTAATATAACAGCCGCGAATATTGGATTTCGGTTTATTCATTGGTAGAGAAATTTGGAAAAGTAAGAAATGGTGTCTTGTAATAAGGCACTGGTGTAGGATTTTGCTGATGGAACAGGATAATCTTCTAAGAAGAGTTATTATTACACCATCAAAGGCACATGTAAATAGTAAACAATGAACACTAAAATTGCTCTGACATGTTTCGGTGTTCTCACAGTATCGTCAGCGAGCTTAAAAGCATTAATTAAAGAAAATGCACGGTACAAACGTAGAAATAATTCTAAAAAGCTGTTGTGATTGGCAGTTAAGAAAATTTGAAATTGGGAAGTTTGGCCGTTAATTTAAAAATAAAGAATTAGAAAATATGGGGTTGGTACTTATCGGCCAAAATGTTAGAATGTTTACGTAAATCGGGTATACCGAATTATTAAGAATGAATGCAATGACATGCAAAAGTGAGTTGAATCTAGAAACAATGAGAGAAATTTAGAATGCAGAAAAGAAGGGAGCAGTTTCATTTACTTTTGAAATATACGGTAACGCAAACACGAAGAGAAAAGCATATGAACAGAGAGTGGCTGAATAATAATGAGGAGAAAACATCTAATAAAATTAATTGTACCAAAATAATACATCTGAGAAATCTACGGTAATTTTTAACTGCGGTAAAATATATGTGAGAAAACCAAACAAAGAAGACAGTACAAAAGGTTCAGAAATAAACTTAAAAACTGTCTGGTAAGAAATATAGGATTAGTACCATATTGTAAACGATGCAGATAATATGAGAAGGTAAGAAGAGATGTGCACGGGCGACAAGCTGGTATCAGCATTGTTGAATTTGATGACGTGTACCGTCGGCTGAACAAATAAATATTAAACGTCATACTTGTGCCACTTACAGCATAAACTGATAGGTTTTTATAACCGAGATGAAAAGTGTTTACAGCGCGGTACGGACTGGGCCTTTAACTAAAGCAGTCTGCGCTTCGTCTGTAAATGGTTAAATATCTTATTTTCCTTTCATCGAGAACATAATTTATTTAATATTCCAGAGATCCGCCAGAGCGGATATAGAACTTATAATTAGATAACAACAGGCATAGTACAGAATGAGTCTCGACAGTAAGATAGTATGATAGTGATTATGATACATAAGTAACAAATCAAGTTTATACAAGGAAATGTGATCAATTCAGAATATGCAATCAATGAATACGTACATAATGTACCTAAACAGAAACTTAAAATCAACCATAATCAGCGGATAAAAAAAATTACTACTTGTTTTGACAAAAATCAACCATTATCAAGTCAACTGCACACATTTTCAAAGAGCTTGGAAATTCCTATCAGTGAATAAGAATAATGCTATATTGTATCGCATAAGTACAGTAACTCGGAATTTTGGACTTTGAATTTCTTATTTAGATCAGAAACAAGGCGGAGTGTGTCAATTACACAGCTAATTTGACTAAGTCTCCATTTTATTCTACAGTTAGCTGCAGTTCTGAGAATTCTTAAAAATCTTACAAATTCTTCCTGGAATACCGTCAGTTACTTCCCATATCCCTTGTTTCCACCCCATACAGCAGTCTCAGCTCTCATATCGTCTCATCGGTGACTATGAAGAGAGCAGACTTCTTCCTTCAGAGCCGACTTCAGCCATCTCGGCGCCCTGTCTGAAATACGTTTGGCGCCATCCCCCTCTTACCTACATATTGTTCTTACATTATTTTGACAGGCGCCTAACAACTTTATTCAACGGATACATCTAAAGAATTACTTATATTAGCTTGAGAAGAAGGAGTGTTATGCGGGCAGAACTGGGTAGGCCTATTTGACATTTATGCACGGGATTTTGACTTTTTTTTTTTTGCTTCCAGGTGTACAATTTTTTAACCATTTTGGAGAGAGAGATATTTTGAGTGTTGGTATACCACTTGAAAGATTAGCTACAGAACTCTGACTTTCTTGAGACCTAGACAATCCTAAATAAATTTTAATGACTTTAACATTGGATTCCTTGCATTGTGATGAAGTAAATATCTCATGAAACGCTAATACAAACACCATTCTCTACTTTATTCCTGCAGTAACGTACATAGCTATGTAAAGATTGTAGATATAAATTGTAGAATGGTTCTTTTATTGGTGTTACATGAGCTACGTACTTAAAATTTTAATGAGTTTAAGTTTCAAGGTGTACGCGGTGGCGCAGTTGGTTGCGCTATAAGCGGGAAGGTCGCTGGTTCAAACGACATAATCCTTCCGGCTGCACTGTCACTCTGGGGTCGATTCAGTCTCTATTAGGAATGAGTACCAGGAATATTTCCTAGAGGATAAAGGCGGCCGGTGCGTAGGGCTGACAACTTTCATGTGCCGATTGTCTTGAAATCTGGGAGCCTCAACATCCTGGAGCCCTCAGGTCCTGTCCAGGCCTGTGATGGGATTACCTTACCTTTAGGTTTGGTGATGAAAGAAATATGACTCATTTGATGCACAAATTTATGGTAGCGATTGTAGTGGCAGCTACATGTTTCGGCTACGTAAACTGGCAATCATCAGGCTGTGTGTACCAGAAATGTAAAAAGGAGCTTTACAAAAGCTAAAGGTAAAGTGATCCCGTTACAGGTGCGGTGTGGCCCAGAGGGTGGGTAGAGGTATAGCTCTACTCTGACCACTCACCCCCTTCCTCTAGAAGGGGGTGAGTGGTCAGCAGCACGCCCCGGCCGCACTTTACCCCCGGGAAAGACCCGGTACCCATCTTACAGGAGGCTGGGTGGGCCCCAGGGCTGGTCTGGACGGGCGGAAAATCTCGTTCCCACCGGGATTCGATCCCGGACCGTCCAGCCCGTAGTCAGTGGCAATACCGACTGAGCTACCGGGCCCACGTAATGGCAGAATTATACATCTGTATAATTCTCCTTTTTATATATCATTATGTATCATTATGTATCTACCAGCACAACCGGGATGCGACGCTGAAAAAATGAAATAGTTAAGGTGTGGAAATATCTGATCCCACGAAGGGCGACGGAAACTGGTACTGTTTGCAAAATTCTTTAAGGAACACCTGTGTTAAGGTACGGGTATTTCTTGTAGCATTTCATCATCTTCTCTGCAATTAGCCGCAAAGTATTTTATTTTTAACCAAGAATTTCGGTATACCATCTGTGAATCTTTTACCGCTGGAGTCATGTGTACAGGTAAACCTAATTTTTTTTAGCAGATTTGCATTATTTCTATTTGAGAAGTCAGTATTTCTTATTCACATCGACACATGCTCAAATGACTAATATTTGGTTTACAATTGCACATTACAATAATGTTATGACTTTGAGCAAATTTTTAGTTCATAATTTAATTTTCCGCCATTATTTCAGTAAATCCGTTTAATATAGTTTCTCTGCAATAATGCTAGGCTAATTCAACTTTGAAAATGCGGCTCACGTGTTTTACAGGATTGATTTTTTTCCATCAATTTAATGAGACCCAAACATGTTGCATTGTTTTATATATTACTGGACTTTGGATCAGAAAACATGCCCAGCGTTCAGATTATTTCGGAATCAACAATTGTTTTAACTTGCCATTTGTTTTTCCGCCATTTCATCTTGAATCAGCTTGCCCCCACTTGTGATAAAAGCTTCAACTTTCCACTACTGCTTTCATGAAATATCAGGGTTGTAGGTAAACGGACCCAGTCATTGATGCAATCATCGGCTAAACATGTTCCGGTGTGATGGTCAAAGCTGCAGAAACAAAATACACCATCTATATTTGAATAAAGGTTGACCAACTAGATGACACTTGCTTTATTATATATTGCTCAACATGTTTCAGACGTTAGTACGTCAATCTTCAGGAGCTAGCGAGTACTTGTTGTGTTGTGTAGGCTGACTTGAGGCGTGATGGTGTTATGTAGCGGGATTGTCTGTTGGTGATGTGGTATCCGAGTGTTGGTCAACCTTTATTCAAATATCAAGATGATGCACGGTCCAATACGCATAAGATACGCCATCTATATATCTTTATCGTTGCACCATGCATTCTGTAGTTTATTTAATTAATACACCAACAAATACACATATATTCATTTAATGATCTAAAATTCACATTAAAGCACTTAAAACGCTCCTACATTTTTCGATCATACGATCATCCTCAGGGAGCATACATTGTTCCTTGCTAAAGTTACAGTTTAAAAACACTCAGTGATTTACATCGTTACGTTGAGTTGGTGCTGTGGCAGCATGTCTTGTGTATTGTGTGAGTCGTATACTGTTCAGAATGAGCCAGCTATGGATGTTCGTTGTGCGACGTATAGAGTGAGACTCTCACGCTCTCATCTATAATTTGTAAATACGCTAACAATCAACGTGAAACACGGTTGTCGTTTGCAAGCTTAAGGAAATAATGGCTGCCTTAGAAATTTCTTCATTTCCATCTTGAGAATAACTCGTACGATGAGCATTGCTTGGACCATACATAATTCGATGATCCATAATTTTTCCATTACATTTTTTTAGACCGTGTATTGGAGCAGGTATTTTGTGATGGATGTTTGGGTGTTTCGATTGTCGCCAAGGACTTCTGAAACATCAGATTGACATTCTGGTTCCTATAATATGTACTAGTAGCACAAAATTTAAAGAGATTTATATCTGATACAGAAGTTGAAGTTTCACCTTGATTACGTACGTCTTTTTGATGTAAAATACTTCTGCAGATTCATAGGTTAAATAAAGTTATTTTTCTGAAGTGTGCACCTGATAATTTCTTTTTAATACTTCTGATAACATGTTTAAACTGAAGGATCAAATTTAAATCTGTGAAAGAAAGACGCTGGTTAGCCACTAAATAAATTGAGTACTAACCACTAATAAGAGGAACAAACAGAGTGCCAAAAGTGGTACAAAAATTACCTACGTTTGTACTTGACGGTCAATTAAATGGATTGTACAAACCGCTAACCACTGAAACACCGTCTTTAATAGAAATTAATGAAAGGCAGGCTTGTCAACTCTGGGATCCAGAAAACTAAAAAAAGTTAAATTTTATACTGAACACCATGAAATCAACACAAGCACGTAGATCTTTCACTACCACATTTTAAACAAATTAGCAGCTTCGAATACCAACTATAACATAACATAACGTAACATAACATAACATAACATAACACAGCATAGCATAGCATAACATAACATAACATAACATAGCATAGCATAGCATAGCTTAACATAACATAACATAACATAGCATAGCATAACATAACATAACATAGCATAGCATAGCATAGCATAGCATAACATAACATAACATAACATAGCATAGCATAGCTTAATATAACATAACATAACATAACATAGCATAGCATAGCATAGCATAACATAACATAACATAACATAACATAGCATAGCATAGCATAGCTTAATATAACATAACATAACATAACATAACATAGCATAACATAACATAACATAACATAACATAACATAACATAACATAACATAGCATAGCATAGCATAACATAACATAACATAACATAGCATAGCATAGCATAGCTTAACATAACATAACATAACATAACATAACATAACATAACATAACATAACCTACCACTAGAGACCTGATGTTCTTCACATCGTTGGATTTCTCATTTTTCGTAAAAAAATTCGCTGTTATTTTTTATAGTAGTGAATTCCATGATACAATAATCAAATTAGTCAAGCTTTTGCATTGGCGGACGCACGTGAAACATGAGTGGTGTTTTCGCAATCAAGGTGTACGTGAAACCGTAAGTTTGCTACAGCGATGCAAAAATGGAATGCAAGGTGACCTGTGATTGTGAATAAGGTCATGCCTCAATAATAATTGTTATTCTTCATTATCCAGTGTATAATGAAACCACATTTCACGACTGTATGTCAACAGGGCGCTTTGAAACTGGTTGCAACGGCGGTATATGACAACAATGCATGCCGAGTGCGATTTAACGCTTTAAGGTATATCAAGAAAGAAGTAGGATTACAGTCTATGCATTGCTTTCATCATAATGTAACAACTGCTACATGTTTCGACAACACATATGTAACCATCAGCAGGCTGAGTATAGGACCTTGAGTAAGGTAATGTAAAGCAATCCCATTACAGGCCTGAACAGTCCCTGAGGTTTCCAGGAGGTTGCGGCTCCCAGATATCAAGAAAATCGGCACATGAAGGTGGTTAGTTTGTCTGCCCTACGCACCAGCCGCCTTTACCCCCAGGAAATATTCTTGGTATTCATTTCTGTTAGAGGCTGAGTCGACCGCACGGTCATATTGCGGCCGGAAGAATTATGACAATAAAAAATTCCAATGACACCATCGGGAATCGAAACTGCGACCTTCTGGCTTGTAGCACAGTGCACCTTGAATAAGAAAACTATAAAAATACAATACAGTAAAAAGTTGGGGACGAGATCTCGTCTTCACATCAATGCACAATTATTCAAAAAATGTATCAAAATACATAAGAGTACACAACGCGTTACAGGCACCAGAAAATAATGAGACCAACAAAAACAGACAAAAATAGGGGAAGGGATAAACCTTTCATTTAAAAAGAAACTAGGCTGTGCTAATAATAACATAAAATCCCTCTGTTCCATGACTGATACTTTGGATAAAAATCTCCACATGTGCTGGGAGCATGATGCAATTTGCAACATTTCGCAAGTTAGGTATTTTGAAACAGGAGTCGAACTGTGATACTTGAGAGGGGGGCTTGGCATTATAAACTACTGCCTCTAAACTTTAACAGCCTGGTGTCCTATATGCATGACAGAAGTGCTGCTGGACACCCCCCCCCCTCTCTAAAAAAAAATATTATTTTATATATTTAGGCAGCAACGCTACTTGCTGCATTTTGAAAACATGCTGCACTTTCTCCGTTCTTTCCTCCAAATAATTTTATATTTTTGGGGGTTTCATATAATATTCATGGGGCGTAGTTCACTATTCTATCAATAGAAAGATATTAACTCGCCAGCTAACAGTGCTACGCTCTTACTGGTGTTGCACTAAATGCATTCGAACTGACCACCACATAATGTCCTCTCTTTCTCGCAGCAGCTGTAAGACGTGGTGTTCTCCAAATCCCCACACACCTGTGCACACATTTTCCCTGCGTCTAAGGTCGAAAATCTGATCGCGGAACTGTATATTTGCTGTTAACCTTAAAAAATTGTTTACTGACAAGGTGCAAGGCCAGTGGAAGGAAACAACCCTCTTACATTGAGTGTTATGAGCCTCCTAGCTAACTTCCTCATCACTCTCTACACCGCACCCCTGTTTTGCGCCCTAATCGGGTTCCTGAAAAATTGGGCGTGAATCAGTAAGGCATAAATAAAAGTGGTATTCCCATATAAATAATGGGATAGATAGGGGTTAGCGTAATAGAGCACAGCCAGCGAAAGGGCGTCAAACTGTAAATGGCAGAGCGTAAATAATTAAGAACTGCTGTACATTGGCTATGGGCGTTAAAACAAAGCTATGTAAAACAAACAGAGCTGAAACAACTACTATGTGTCCTGCTACTAGAAATAAGACAAAAATTTGTACCTGCGAAAAAGGAGCCTAAACTTGTGTACAAATGCCGAAGTGATTAATAATAAACCAAGAGGCAGGGGAGATGGTTCGCGTCTTAAACAAAATTCGCAAGAAAATATTTCACCTTTATCTTCGTTGCCACTCAAATCTTGGCGCCCCACGTGGCCGCTGCCCTAGAACGCTCCTACCTCGTCGGTGCACTAATCTACAGATCGTAGACTTTTGTACCGGTAAAACAGCATCGGATTTTCCGAGGAAATGCAGCGTATGCGTCTCACATGGTAAAACACAATTTAGTGTATAAAATTTAATTTTTATTTGTGCGTCTAAACGTGTCTACTTCACTTCAGTTAATTTTACATACAGCTGCATACGTTTTAGATTTGTCGAGATTCGTAAGCAGCGGCAGTGGTATATATTAAAAAAAACTTATTTATTTAAATTTGGCCTTTAAATTGTGACGTAATTTACGAGGTCTCTTATTTTGGAACCTCATTTACCCAGAATACAGCGTGCAAAACTTACTCGTACCAATGGTGGCACGTTTCTAAACAGATGTAAAATTATGCTGTCTGCCAGCTGTTAATATTTGATGAAAATGGGATCTTTTTACTGTAATATCAGAACGCGAAACTTCTGTTTAAATTTGTGTGACGCAGTGGCACTAGAGCAGTTATTCTCCGCCTCCGCGTTCCTTCGGTTTTCCCCTGCTAGTCACCATTCCTCCATTGATCCATGCCTGTCTGTCACCTTACGATAGCCCTTACAAGGCTTCACGTGATCTCGGTTTCATCTCTGACAAGCATGTCGCTGGCCACAGAATAAAAAGCTGACCTGTCTCGCTGTCGTGATGTATTAGGCGATTGGCTAGGATTAATACAGCCATAAACATTTAGCAGTTGATGAGGTTTCAGTTCAACCTGCGGTCGAACCCCCAGATTTTAGGCTGCGTGTCGAATAATAATATGAGCCCAACCAGCCACCCTTACAACCAAACTTCATACAAGTTGACGTCGCTTAGTACGTGTAGCCATTTTGGTGCCAGAAACTCGTTGCTGGGTCTTAACTTAGCACTACGACGGAGACTGTGCTTACTGTAACGGCTTTCCGGATTGGCTGAAGGCCATGACTTGGTCATCTCAGGACTCCTGCTACATACGGCAATAGTTCCATTTGGATGGGGGAGCTTTTGGTAGGATGTATGTCTGAGATTTGAACCCATAGTGTTACTGTCAGTATGTGAGCATCTCATTACACATATGAGGCATGAGCAACTGAAACCAGTTCGCGTCCCTGCTATGGCATTGTAAATGATGCAGCTGCGCCACTGACTCGATGACGTTGATGATTAGGAAAGACTGGGGAAAGTTGCTGCTGTTTTTAGAAGCTTTCCCAGAATTGCGAAAAGCAACTGTTTTCTTCGTCATGTCGGTCCGTCCATCCGTCCTCATGGAACAGCTCGGCTCCCATTGCACGGATTTTCATGAAATTTGATAATTCAGGATTTTTTAAAAAATATGTCGAGAAAATTCAAGTTTCATTAAAATTTGACAAGAATAACCGGTACTTTACATGAAAACCTATGTACATTTATAATACTATCTCGCTGAATTCTTCTCAGAATGAAAAATGTTTCAGACAAAAGTTGTAGAAAGAATCAGAACACACATTTTACCTTCAATAACTTTTTTTCCGAAAATCGTGTCATTTGTGAGATAATGTGGGAAAATATTGTAGAGCCGGACAGGCTACATGTGACAACGTAAGAGGGCGCATGCGCTTTGAATTCTGAATAAATAAGGCTACAGACACAGACACAGAGAATATGGAATACTAATTTCTTTTCCACGGGCACAATGGTTACGTGAATGCACCCCAATTTCCCGACTCTCTATTGTGTCCCTATTGTTTGTACTGAAATAATACTTATGTATAACGTTACTTATATTGTTGCCCTTTATGGTGACTTTATTTGGTCTCTGAATTAATATTTAAGGCATATATTAAACTTCTGTAATGAGTAATAAATTTACAATTGGATTTATATTAGGTAGAAACTTAGAAATTTTGTTATTTTTATATCCAGGAAGAGATCACCCAGTCACAGCCGCAGAAGTCAGCAATACCTATCAGTTTATTACCCTTTACTACACTTGAACCCGGCAGTGACCTGATCAGATCATTATACTTTTAAGAATGCTTGACTTGTCACCTCTACTCTATAAAGCCTAGGGCCAACCCGGTAAACGCCCTCACTCGTTAACAAATTGATCATCGGCTGTCACGTATCTGCGACTGAAGAAAAATTATTATTTAGTAGAGTTGTTACCAAGATTGTTGTAACTGTACTACAATGCTCTACCGTCTGCTGTTTGTACAAGGTAAGGCATATTGACTGTGTTCAAAATTCACTTTACACCGAGTTGAGCAGTTTGACAATTACATCTTCGGTTTTATTCTAAATTTACGCGTTTCGATTTATAGAGAGAGAGAGAGAGGCAAGTTAATTATTTAAATAACTTATACTACATTTTCGGCAGAGTTTGTAGTTATTGATTTGTTAGTCATTGTAATATAATATTTAATTTAGTAGACTAGAATATACACTTTTTCTATTTAAATTGGGAATGAATCAAACGATTGTTCTATAAAGCCATGAGTCCTGGCCATAACAGATTTGTCAATTTATTTGGCTGGTGGCGGCGAAATTACTACCGTATGTTTTAGTGTACTTTCCCTGGGAAACTTGATGGAAGTCAAGCCATCATTCGAGTAGGAAAACACTACACTTTTATAATAACGCACGTCAATGTTGGGTGTTTGATTAACTACACGGGGTTAATTTTTACATTACTTTGTAGCAGAACTCCGAAATCACTGTTAAGTTTTGTTGCGTTTGATTTATTATTACTAGCGTGTCTGATATGGTACCAGTGGCTATACCGGAGTGAAAAATTATATATTGTCCTCAGTTATATTTGCTAGGAAATTTTCGATCAAGAAAAAACAAAGTTCAATCCACATGGCCACTTTTGAAAGTAATATAAATAATTACAGTAATGAGTATCACACTCGTATTCAGAAATTTAGGCCATTATTATCGTCACTAGTGTTGCAATTCCTAGAAGCATTATGGCACACAGTGCACTGGAACCACTTGGTAGGTGCCATGTACATGGAGAAAGGCTCCACACGTGCCATACAGAAGCAGCCAGATTCATCTTCTTCTTCGGACATTCCCATTTAGGCTCTTTCTAAAAATTGCGAAAAGCGACTCTTTGCTTCTTCACGTCTGTCTGTCCACCTGTCCGTTCGGCCGAATGGAACAACTCGGTTCCCACTGGACGGATTTTCTTGAAATTTGATATTTGAGAATTTTTCGAAAATCTGTTTTGAGAATTCACGTCTTATTGAAATCTGACAAAAATAACGGGTACTTTAGATGAAAACCTACGCACATTTATGGTGATATTTCACTGGATTATACTTGGAGACAAAAGTTGTAGAGAAAATAAAAGTAAACATTTTGTGTTCAATAATTTTTCATCCCAAAACTTTGCTTTTGATAATGTGGAAAAAATATGCAAGAGACACAGAGGCTATATGTCAATCCGCTTTGCATGCCATGTAATACAGACACACACACACAAACACACACATAAACACATACACATACACACCACACCACACACACACACACACCACACACACATACACACCTAACCACACATACACATACACACACACCACACACACACCACACACACACACACACACCACACACACACACACCACACA
>Ga0123352_10016020_pt1 | contig 11934 bp, 4 predicted proteins | sample TergutLab28metaG_FD_89700 | JGI IMG/M metagenome (GOLD analysis project Ga0123352, IMG submission 89700) | Labiotermes labralis P1 segment gut microbial communities from Petit-Saut dam, French Guiana - Lab288 P1 | ecosystem: Host-associated > Arthropoda: Insects > Digestive system > Gut ...
ACACACACACACACACACATAGAGAACCAAAAGATGTTATTTCTAACCATAGAAGTGGTCTTAGGGAGGAATAAAACAGGTGGAATAGTAAGTTCATGGAAATCATTTGTAATATTTACTGTAAACAGAACAAGATAACAATCACTGTAGGAAGTAAATGAAACAGGTGTACAGTGACTTTTCAGTCACCCTATACAAATCCTTCTAAAGCCTAACTTCATCAGTTTTCTGACAGGGACGTTCATGATATCAGATTTTACCACACTGTAAGATTTATGAATGAAAATTTCAAAGACAATTAAAAAAAAGTTACCCTTAATGTAGCTATGTCCTGGAATTCGTCGCAGTCTATTAGTGTTTGTATCATGGTCAGTGTTGCTTCAATTGGAAATGTCCGGTCTCGTGATGAGGTCACAGCATTATCCAATCGCTGACGCAAGTGTACCACCTAATGGGGAAACAATATAGATTTAACACTAACTGTGAATGTCTTTGGAACTAAAATCAACAAACTTATGATATTTAGAGTAATTTGAATTTCCATGGTGCTTCAGTTATTGGCATTCCTTTTACTCAGTGGAAGAATTTGTAGCTTTGTAACTATGTAACTTCATTAGCTCAGTGTGTAATTTAAGTTTTATTACACTATATATAAGCGGTTCTGAAATCATTTGTAGAATACTATGTACGTTGCTATTGGACTTATCTCATTTCTGTATATTGCTAAAAATTTATGAGTCCACAATCATATGTATGATATTTTGGACTAATAAACTAAACTAAACTAAACTAAATTAAACTAAACATCATTACATCTAGAGTTACGAGGATTACTGACACAGTTATATGATGGGAAAATGGAAAAGGAGTGAAGGCCAGAATGTTTAACAACTACTGATCTCCATATACTGATGCAATATCAGGACGCAAGCACTATAATTACCTGAATACAAGACTAGAGTTTTATCCTGATATCTTCTGAAATATAAAGCATTATGATAATACATACGGCTAAACACATTTTGTGCAGGCATTTTCCTGCCAGCTGAAGACTGTGGAGGGCAGATGATTTCTATGAAGGATAATCATATATTCAGGCAAGTATGATAGGTGGGGCGACCTCTAGCAGCATGACATTCAAAAAAGTGTAAAACATAATCCAGCAATGGATTCAAATGTTATTAGTAGAAAGACATAGAGACATGATAACATTAGTCCATCTTTCTTTAGGATTAACAACAGTAATGATAATGCAGCCCTGTTACAGGCCTGGAGTGGCTGAGAGGGTTCCAGCAGTTAAGGTTCCCAGAATTCATGACAACAGCACAGGATGATGGTAAGGTTGTCAGCCTTACACACCGGCCACCTTTACCATCAGGAAATGCTCCTGGTACTCATTTCTGTTAGAGGCTGAGTTGACCCCAGGGCCATAGTGCGATCGGAAAGATTTTGTGTCAATAAAAAATTCCAATGATACCAGCTGGGATCGAACCAGCGACCTTCCACAGCACCTTAACCACTGTGCTACTGCGGTCCCCCATTAACAACAGTAGGTGAATAAACTACAGCTTAGGGTCTTTCAGAAACAAGATAAATCAGACAGAACTTTTCTTCTAAAAATATAACAGTGTCTAAAGCCACTGTCTAGGGCAATCCTTGGATATGTTTTGTCAGCTCTCAGGGATGAACAGTTCTTGCTAGCTTGTAGTGATAGTGAAGCCTAAGTAAGTTGGGTGGAGAAAGTTTTCTTCAGCAGAGGCATAAACAACGCTAACATTGCAATATGATGGTACCCACAGCGGCAAGGAAAGTAGACTGGCGAAAGCAGGAGAAAGTTCACACACATTCATGTTTGGTAACACAATGTAGTGACACACAATTCACTTTCAAGAACAAAAGAAAACCTCACAGAAAGTGAAACTGGGAATCTCATGATAGTAAAAGCAACTGTGCTAAAGATCTAATCTTGCAGCCAGAATGCACGTGTTATATCTGAGATGTCCATGTATTCAGTTATCCAGAGTGAAGTGTAAGGGATACTAATCTTTCAGTTTCTATTTCCTTTAATTTTTAGTCCTACGGTGCATTTTAAAAAAAAACAAATATTAGTTGCATGTCCCTCAGCAACAGCACCAAAATATGAGCTTGATTTGAGTGAAACTATGTATGATATATCAATGCCATGTTATGTTCTGCCTCATAAGTTCAAACATTCTCTTCAGGCCCTGTTCTGAAACACCTTTACTCTCTAGTTAGCTAGTCTCCCTTTCCAGAACTCCATATCTTAAGGATTTGATGGACTGCTATTGCAACAAAGAATTTTGTGGAGAAGAACTAAGAAGAGGCCACATTTTGTAGAAAAGTTTTGATAATGTAATTAATGATGTTACAAGAACTGCTGTGGTTATTTATTTTTGTCAATATAGAGTCATAACAATCAGATTGATGGACTTCATTACAGGGAGAGTGGAAGAACCCTGAGCAAGTTTTCTTCGGTGCACTTTTTCCATTGCAAACTCTTCCCCTCATCCAATAATGAATTTACTGGCACTGATCTTAAAACTGATAATAAATCACTGCTTTCTCTCTTGTATACAATTCACAATTCGCAGTTCCTATGTTGGTAAGGTAAAACATGTTTCAGAGTCACCACAGTAACTGTTGCACCTTCTTAACTAAAGTAAATGTTGGTGGTTATGTAAGATCATGGGTTAAGTGAGTATTAGTTATGACATAGTCCACTGTAAATAAGCCACTAGTTTTGTCATAGAAGGTAACAAGTACTTACAATCTTCAAAGGAAAGAAAGAAAGAAAGAAGAAAGAAAGAAAGAAGAAAGAAAGAAAGAAAGAAAGGAAGAAAGAAAGAAGGAAAGAAAGAAAGAATAGCTCCCTGAATATGATCTTGGGGTCAAAACATGTTGGAGCGATTTAAATGTTTTAACATAAAAAATGTTATGTATGTGCATTAGTTGGTGTGCTAATTAAAAGAAAGAATAATTGCTGTCTCACCTCACTGGGGTTGGTGAGAGCAGTTTTTAGGATCGTTCCATTCACAAGGTGAGGCGGGATTCCATGCTCAGGTGTTACCATCCCCTTCTGTTTCTCCGCCTGACCTTTCACCTGCCCGTTTTTTGGATTCTTCTTGTGTTTCTTGTATTTAACCTTACAAAACACAACAGATACAAAAATGGCAACACTGATAGGAAGAATACAACCTATTTTCCTAAGACCAATATTTATGTCACCCTCTTATGTTCCTGATCTTCAAAATGGCCTCTTTCCACATGTGAAGATGCCTAGCACATCACGACCTCTTTCATTTCCCTCAGTCAGCAACACTAGGTAGCTACACAAATTACAAAAACTTGAACATGTACATCCTCCGTTCCCTACCTTATTTCTTTTAGATCCAGGCACTTCAATTAGCAGTTTATTTTAAAACACCTGTAATTTATATATGATACCAAATTTTACATAAATAAAAGAACTATAAAATTCCTGTTTTTATAATTCTTAATCTTCAGTGTTTTGAAAACTGATAAGTTTGGTGACAATTTTGGACAAACTAAGAACGGATATTTTATAACTCTTTTGATCCGCTTTAATTAAAAACCCATACATCTGAGTAAAAAGTATGTGAAACCTGTCAAAACAATACCCTTAAAACTGTCCAAACATGCAACTTATTTCAAGTTCATTACAGTTCCCTTAAAGGGTTATAGAGCAGCCATTTGTTTCCTCTCAGAAAAGTTCTTAGGTAATCAGAGGAACAAATTATCATAACAGGATTCAGCTGTGTTAACTACAAGCACTAGAATAAATTTTAACCTCACAATACGCCACACATGTTGATAAAATGTAACATTTTCATCAAACATGAAAATGACAATGACATAACTGTAGACTCATGAGTGAACATTATGAATAAAATATATATTTTTGATTGCTGAAAAATGTGATAATGACTGTCAAAGAAACATAAAAGGCTCCTGCAGTTTACTCTGTTGAAAGATATAACAAATTAGACATTATTTCATGCCCTGCTTAGATTGTTTGAAAAATATATTTATATAGACAAAGGGAGACCCTCATCCTTTACAGAGTTTCTCACTTATAACCTTTAAAAAATTCCTGAGGTGCACCTCAGGAATTGGCCACTTTTCACTATCAAAATGCAGTTCCCTTTGACAACTTTTGTGAATGAAAAATTCTTTCATAGCAAAAATTTTCATATCAAATAGTTTTGATATGCAGAGAAATAAGCTTACAGGTACTTCTTTATAAAATTCAACTTTATGTTTCTAAATAGCAAAAAGCCTTAAGTCAAATTGAAATTTTTAAGACATAATGTCTTGAAAGTCCGCAATGACATATTTCAGAGACTGCAGTACAGTATAAAGTCATGCAATAAAGGGCTCAGATATGCTCCCCCATGAGCTATAAGAATGTAGAAAAGAAGTGCCTGTGATACAACACCACATTAAGGTGAAGAGAAATACAGAACCAAGCTGCTGCCTTAACCATATTACTAGATGAAGGTGATGATCAGCTCCACGCTCCACCTGTTATATGCCTGAGAAAGGAGTCTGTCCAGTCAGTCCTGGGGCAAAGTACATTATTTATGTGTCAGGATTTGCCTGTCATCATGTATCAAAAATCAGCAAGTAACCGATGGATCACAACTGTGTTGAAAATTCTACTTTAATTATGTGTGCCTACTTCTAGATACAGTGGTCCATGTTCCTATTGTACTTATAGCTGCCAAGAGTGGTGATGAGTTTGATGTATTACTGTGTGGTTCCCAAGTGGCTTCCACCAGCCCAGAGTGAATCATGTAAACACAACTAAATCCAAGCAAGCAAAGAGAAATATATTAGCAAAAGCTTTGCAGCAACCCATTTTATTTCATGGGTCACACTGTGTCGTTACTGATGTTTGAACTGGAGACTTTCATCAGCAATATCGAGAAATCACGTAAGTTCTGTAAGTAGAAAAACATTTACTCTCTGCCTTGTGATGAAAAATACGAACCAAGAAAACGTTCAAAAAGAAACTCAGTGAAACAGTAACAGTGCACTATCTGAATAAACTGGGATTACTTTATCTGGACACCCCTGCTCCAAGCTGGGGTACTTCACTGGAACTGACATATTCTCAAAGTTTATTACTGAAATTATTTGAAATATTCTTTATTAAATTTAAACAGTTCCTTAACTTTGGAAACATAACTTGTGTCTTGAATTTTCAGTTCTTAAATACTTATATCCATCACACTGTTCATTAAATTGCAGCAAGTCCTTCTATCCACAAGGTAATTCCATATTCCAATTGAGTTACTGTCTTTTATTGAGGCATGAGGGCTAGAATGTATGGAGAATTATTTCCAAACCCCCGCCCACCTTAATTTGTCGTTAATTCTATCTTACTTTTTATGAGGGCCTATGTTCCAAACTATTTTTTAAAGACCAGCTTACCTGAAAACTGAAGTAAACTTTTTTTCTATGTTTTGTTGGCCATGCACCCCTGTATAATCTTGTAAATAGAGCCAACTTGGTGCACAGTTTTTCTTTGTATATTTATTTCTTTTCTCTGCATGTCACTCTGTTTGGGTGACTGTCTGGTCTGCCAGTTGACAGACCAGACAGTCATCCACACAGTGACAATTACCAAGTGTCACATAGATACAGTTATTTCTCCTGATGATGGGCACATATTTGCCCAAAACATGCAGAGAAAAGAAATAAATGTATTAAGAAAAACTGCGCATCAAGTTGAGTATATTTACAAGATGAGGTAAACATATTACAAAGTGTTGTATGGCCTCACATCTTTACAGGTCATGTTTTGGGTTTTCATTTTTCTTGCAAATACATAACCAATTAACTTCATGGAACTGACTATTTCTTGAGAAATTAACACTTGCTAAGCTGGTCAAGAAATTCCTAGCCTATAATTAAACCCTAAGTTTCAAAAGAGTCTGTTAATTGCCCCTATCATTATCTTTTCAAATATGTACTGTACATTGTGACTAACACAGTGATGCACAAGCCTCTTTTGTTTCATATATGTACATTATTTCAAAATTATGTGCAGCTTATTTTGCTTTATAAAGGAAAGTATGTTTATAATATCATTTTCATGTATATGTGTTTGTGTTCCTCGGTTCTGTGAGGTTCCATAGGAGAAAACTCTTCAGTCAGTACCATCAACGATGGGGATAATATGAACTTTTAAAGTGTGAAGATAACCACTGGCAGCATTGCAAGATTCTGAAGTGATGTGTTGTGGTACAAATATGGAAATACCTTGTGAAACCCAAGATTTTTACAATCATGGTAAACACAGTAATTACCAATATATTTATTTGGACATTGACAAATATACTACTATAGGTAGGCACATTAAACTTGATATTATATGGCGACATATTAACGCTTGTTTAATAACCATCTTCAAGCCATTATTGAACTTCACCTTGCTAAGTTTGGTTACTTCCCTGCAAATATATGGCACTTTTCTATTGGGAAGAGAGACGTGGTGTTTTTGCAAAGTAAAATTATATTATTGTCCTCCTTAAAGAATGAAAGAGAGAAAAAGACAGAAAAAAAGGAAGCAAGAAAGAAACAGAAAAGAAAGAAAGGTCCCAGTACTGCATTACTATTACATATTTAATAATAATAATAATAATAATAATAATAATAAAAAGCACTACACATGCACAATCCCAAATCCATGTACAGACTTCTGTAGAGGTTCACATATCAGACCTTACTTCTGAAAGTGCTCTCTTTACAAAATCTTACACAAATATAAGTATACACACACAACAGCAAATCTGAAGTGCTGTCAATGCCTACATGTCTGTATGGATGAAAGATTAAGTGTGTAGTGTCCAGAATACAAGATAATGAAGCAAACACTTTCAAGGCTATATAGGGAAAATTTAAGTATGTTTAAATTCAAATGCAAGAAACAATATACAAATTGGCTGCTACATCATAAAAATTACACCTAAACATTTCTCCTGTTATATTACAATATATGATCCTAATGGAAGAGGAGCCATTTCTAATCCATGATCAGAAGACCTGAAATCGGAACCAGCCTAAGCAACCCCACAAGCATAATTTTGGCATAACACTGCTATATAACAAGTTTCAAAGACTATTCTAATTATGAGTTTTATAACCTACAATATCATTTCAACAAACTAGATGTGGATTTTGATATTAACCTTGTTAGCTTGGCTTATATTGTTAGCATGAATGTTCTGCCACTGACTGGAAATTTAAACACACACTAATACAATAAGCTTGTATGTACTTATAAAATGGGATGAGTTCTTTTATTTTCCCATAGCAGTATGCACACCCACCCATTTCATAAGTGTGTGTTCAATCTCTGTTCCTGCAGTGGCAGAGTCTTCATATCAACTGTGTGACCCTGGCTAACATGGTTAACATGAGATTCCATATCTGAAACAAACCAGCTATCAGTATGATTCTTGAGGTACTTGATACCTCAATAATGCCATATCAAGTACTGTAGCTATTTAGATTACTGAAAAATGCTTTGCAAATGTGAAAGTGAAAGTGGATTTTAAGGACAAAACGTTATGATGTTATAGCGGAACTCTGTTCACTATAAATCCAACGTAAATAGGAGATCATTATGCTGACATTGTTAAACTAAATATAAAGAGTGCATTCTATTGCAAAATTAAGCATCCACTGGCTAGCGAATTTTCTCTTCCCTTTTTATAACTAAATTCTAAATTTTTGGGTGATGAATGCATGAACTGAGACAAATTAGGAGAATGTGTTTCCATTTCAGACCAGCCAGTCATTCATCATCATTTTCTAAAAGCAATGTGCACAGTACATGATTCAAAATAGATTGAAGTTCTTTCTACCTATACCTTGTACAAGTTATAAACAGCGCCAGAATTTCGGCCTCCTGGCATCCGGTCCTCTCGAACAGCTGCCGAAACACAAACATTATTACCAGCAATCAACATGTGGTCTTCCAAAATAAAGTTTCTCCATTAATTTTATGATGACATATTTAATGTATGACACTAAAAAGTATGAGAATATGTGTGACTTACTTTTCAATTTTCAACCTTCATGTCAGGAAATGCTTTCCAGTAAGAAGGCTTACCTGTGGTGCAAAATTGCCTGACTGTTCACCCATCTTCATACAGTGAATAGATTTTGTCCACAGCATCCAAACTCTCCTCTTAAAAGGAGCTTAAGCAATGGAATTATGCATATTATTCTGTTTGTACAAACGGACTGGATGACATACACTTCATATTTCACTTAAAACAGTATTCATTCGTAGTTAACACATTCCTGATGTTTCTAATGGAAGATCTGAATGACCCCTTTATAATCTATTTTCCTGTTCGGAAAGTCATTCTAAGAGCTAAACCCAGTATTTGGCAGACACTGTTATTTTGTATGCAGTGTAATGGTTTTCATACTGAAAAAAGAGATTCATTAATTGTAAATTACTAAACAAATTATGTTCGTGAATACCTTACTTCACCATTTGTTTCAAAAGGATGCACTTGTGACAGGCAGTGCAAACTGTTACCTGCCCATTATCTCCCCCCCCCCCCTCTTCACATGAACTTACTCAGAAACCACTCTGTCTCTGTTGCAAAGCCACTATACCTAATGTAATGCTGCATGTTACTGCTATTTCAATGGACACTAGGAAATGACACCCAGAATAGAAAAAGTAGAAATTACAGCACCCACTGCAGTAAAAAATGGGCCACCATGAGGCAAATTTAAAGAAGAACATCAGCATCACGACTGACCATACTATACAGTTCCCAGCATCACAGCTGCACTAGTAACATACAGTAAGGGTTCAAAAAGTTTGATGGCTGTCAAATGCTAGTAACAAAATATAGTTTTTTGATAGGCTATGTGCTGCTGTATGACAAATCATTGACTGGAATGTCTCCAGACTAACAGCACCATATTCAATGAATACTGTTGACACATTAACTAAGGGCCATTTGTATACAGAATTATCCCACAGTCCAAGTGATACACTGGAGAAGAATGTAACTAAATGGCTATATATTGCATATAAATATTAATTACTTAAAACCTGACAATGAAACCAATATCAATATAATGAATGTTACTTAATTCACAACAGCCTATTCTCAGCAGTATGTAGCATATTATACACACTGCCAGTTCAGTACATATGTTCTTCAGTAAGTATGAAATAGATATTAATCAATTAAAAAACATTTTAACTGTTAACTACAAGACAGACAATGAAGGGAACAATATAAGACATACAGTACTACCATACCTTTCTGAAAAGACTTATCAGTCATTTACATCAGATTATCATTATCAGCAGCAGAAGAAAACAGCATATTGAAGCACTGTGTACCAAAATCCATAGTAGTTCACATTCAAAAATAGAGAGCAAGAAGTAATTAACTTAACAAGCAGTGAATACCAAAACGATAGGAGATGCAGTGATTGTAATTAACAGCAACACAAAAAATCTGCTGTAATGAAAATTCATTAATTCCCCCCTCACTTTAAAATATCACTTAATTGTTTTTTAATTATTTATTTGAATATATTCTTTGTATTACTCCAGGCATGAGTTGCCTGCCTTATTTAAATTTGTGTTATTTCTTTCAGTGACTGACACTACAGATCACGTACCAGTTCTTTCACTGCAACACGAAAGATGCGTTTAAAATTATTTTGAGTTATTTGCATGAAATGCTACAATAACGCTGAGATGTCTGTATTAAACGCTGTGGAGTACATTTCATGTTTGGTTCATATGTGTAAAAATTAACACCTACTTTATATAAATTTGGATACAATTTTATTAATTCTCAAATAAGAAACACTTTCAACACACAGCAAATTTGGAACATGACATTAAAGACAGAGCTTTTTAAAAACTCTTTTTCCTTTGCAGCATTAGCTTTCAACAAGGAATTCAGAAAATACGAGTGTGTGTAATCTGGTGGGTTGAAGATTTTCCATTCTTTTTACAGGGATGTACATTCTATGCATGTATTACACCTATTCTGGATTTTCAGAACTTCTGGTGGATGGCGTACATGTCTAAAATGCATGTATCAAAACAATTGGGAAAGAGAGGGCTTAAAAAATATGCAAGCAAATTTCTGCAATTATAAATTGCCGTGTCTATTATTCTTGAGTCAGAAGCAATATAAATTCAAAATTATGTGACAGGCGTCAGCAAACTCTGTCACACTAACCTTGTTATGCATATGAAATACAAAACTTGTGCAAGACACAAAAATAACATCCGTATAGTACGAACCAACAGGATGCACTATTTACTTCCAATTTATTTGAATAATTAACCTCTACATGTTGTGAGCAGGCTTACTGCTCATTATCAAAAGGTACTAATCTGTATATACAGCAGTTGGTGTATGCCATGTGTTTATGTTGACTGGCTGTTTGCAGGATCACAATCCTGCCAACAGGCATGACATATACCAATTGCTGTATATAAAGAATAATACCTCCTTATGATGAGCAGCAGGCCTGCTTGAAACATGTAGAGGTAATTATTGAAATAAATTGAAAGTAAACAGTTCATCTTGTTTGTTCTTATTGTACAGATATATCATGATGCACGGTCCACAAAGCATTAAAAAAACACAAACAATACTCGTTTTAGCAAAACTGACATACTATTTTTAATTACATTTCTTCCTTTGAAATGAAAGCTGCATCGACTTAGGAATTCCAGTCATTTTTACAATTTAGTCCTCAGGCTTTCTGAATGTGATCTGTTGAGAAACAAGTGAAGTGTGTTCCACCTACGGCATTTTACGCGAACTATGCAGTAAGGCTGTCGATTTTTACATATAAAAGTAACAGGATAAGAGCAGAAAATTGTTTGTTGCCTGCGGTGGTTCATAACAACTGAAAGAGTGTATGCGAACTGTAAAGTTTTCAATTTTAAGATGTTCATATCCTGGCGGGAAAACCTCTTCAGGTAAGCAGAAGTTGTTTGCTTACCACCCACTTAACTACTGCGCACACAAAATAAAGCGGCATGTTGTCACGTCATGTAAAAACAAGCGACTACATTTGTCGAAAAGTAGTACCTAAAATTATTGGCTTTAAATTTGTGCAAAAAATAATTTTCGCTTAACGAATTTTACTTAAATGGCGACTTTTAAAGAGCGCATCTCTTTCGTAAATGCGAGAGTTAGTGCATATCTATAGGTAGTACATCTAAAACAAAAATTCACACAAAGCATTCACATTACAGACAAAAGAGAGAAGCTGGTACGAACCTTGGAGAACCATACCCTGCTCAATGCACTTCTTGAAGCGACAATACTGACATCTGTTGCGCTGCGCCTTTGTTATCTCACAGTTGCCATCCGCGACGCACGTATACACACGCCTGTTCTGTACCGTGCGTTTGAAGAAACCCTTACATCTAGAAACAACCAAAACCGACCCTAGTTCAAGGCGTCCAAAACCAAAGTTTCCATTCACATCACCTTCCGTCCTTGTTACTGTTCTTTCCTCTTTTTATTTCGTGTTATGATAACGGGTCTGTACTCCTCACCCAATATTGTGCGGGTGATAAAATCGAGAAGAATGAAATGGGCAGGGCATGTGGCGCGTATGGGGGAGGAGAGGGGGGCGTATAGGGTCTTGGTGGGGAAACCGGATGGAAAGAGACCACTGGGGAGGCCTAGGCGTAGATGGGTGGATAATATTAGGATGGATCTCCAGGAGGTAGGATGTGGGTATATGGACTGGATTGGGTTGACCCAGGATAGAGACAGGTGGCGGACGCTTGTGAGTGCGGTAATGAACCTTCGGGTTCCATGAAATGCGGGGAATTTCTTGACTAGCTGCAAACCAGTTAGCTTCTCAAGA
>Ga0123352_10016029_pt1 | contig 11932 bp, 8 predicted proteins | sample TergutLab28metaG_FD_89700 | JGI IMG/M metagenome (GOLD analysis project Ga0123352, IMG submission 89700) | Labiotermes labralis P1 segment gut microbial communities from Petit-Saut dam, French Guiana - Lab288 P1 | ecosystem: Host-associated > Arthropoda: Insects > Digestive system > Gut ...
GCGGACGCTTGTGAGTACGGTAATGAACCTTCGGGTTCCATGAAATGCGGGGAATTTCTTGACTAGCTGCAAACCAGTTAGCTTCTCAAGAAGGACTCTGCACCATGGAGTAAGTAAGTATGAGTAATGTACAATTTTAAAAATGTATCGAAAGTATTCGTAAACGCGTGTCAATAAAAGCAGGTGTGTTGAGACTGACATTCCCTTTACCTTGTACCTATTTCTGATGCTACTTTCACAGTGGGCTGTTTCAACCCAAGAATAAGCCATATGACAGGGCAGTCCCTTCCATTGGCATAGTGTTCGTGCTTAACCTTTATAAAATCTTTCCTGGTGGTTCGCGGGTTAAAGTTTCGGAGAGGCAGTCAAAATGCTCGTGAAAGGAAGGTAGACATGACGAGTCCCCTACGCGTTATTTCCACGCACACTGCAAAGAAAAGTAACTGAATTCCAGTTTTGATGGTATTCCGTCCCGGCTAAAGTGTTTGTAAATTGGTAGTGTTATTTACCACATTTCAGACATAATGGTCAGAAGACTACAACCGTGACTTTCTTAGCCCGGACCTCATCCGTATACCATGTGAAGATGATGATAATAGTACTACGAAGACAGGAAAGTCTTCTTATCCGAAATACAAATTTAATGTCCTTCCCCCCCCCCCCAGAAGGTAAGACTTCAAAACAGCATAGAAATAAATTTTGTACAAATGATGAAGCTAGTACTTTTTCCTTTGTTTTAGCCATTTAGGTACATGAAAACACAAGCAGTTAACTGTGGGCAATAATTCTAAATTGTCAGCCTCGAACACTTGTTCCTATTTGCACATCATAAGTTTCCTGTGAACACACGAATAAATAACATTTATCAACTCTTAGCTGTAAATCAATATAAACACGATTACAAAAACGTATGAGCATTCTGTTCAAGGAAATATGAGAGACAGGGGATTAAGAAAGGGATCCTTGGTCAGAAATTCTCCTACTAAATATATATCACTGTATTTAAATGAATTAGAGGACCAGTACCTCTTATATTCGGAACTCCCATGTAATGAACGCGGATGGATTGCTAAACGAATGCCTACAAGTAAGAAACTTGATCCACTACGAAAATGGTTTGTTGCCGCTAGAATTTTAATGGATTCAAGGTAATTTTTCTCTTCACTGACGCTCGCAAAACACGTGTCGCCTTACGTGGACATAAATTATGAAGTTGGTACACTGTTGTAAAGAAAGTAGATACATTGCAGGTGTATATTTTTACATTTTTGTGTATGTACAATTCACGCAAAATGTGTAATGCTACCTAAACTCTGGGTGTTAAAGGTAAATCGTTAAAACAAAAAAAAATTAAAAGAAATATATAGTAAAATGCGAAGGTTTATTACACCATTTCATAACTCATTTTAGCTTACTTTGAACGCATCTGTACTATCCATTTTTCTCTATAAATATTTCGTTCATACTGTAGGTTTTTATTGAAGTCAGGTAATATTCTCCTCGGTCTCCGTTTTTAGGTTATTCTGAAGATATTATCCCAAACTCCGCTGTCAAATTTCGTAATACATCAAGTTTTAGGGGGTGAGGAACTGTTATCCCCCCCCGGCCAGCATTTAAAAAAAAATTAATTTCGATATGATCATAACGTTTTCAAATAAATGTACGTATTTTCAAGCACCCAGTATTTCACAGCGTAGAATTTTTGTGTTTTCAACAAGATTAAATTAGTAATCCTTACGCACATTAGACACAGATCCCTTCATACAAAACTGTGGCATTTTAAAGAATAAATAGAAAATTAAAGCTAGAATATTTAATTTAAAAAACTGATTATGAGAGATGAGAATAGAGACATCGAAAAAAAGAGAGCGAGGCAGGTTAACCGCTCAAACTCCTGGCATGCACAATATCGTACTGGCAATTGAATATACATAAATGCAATCAAAGGCGAAATTCTAGTATTTACAAAATCAAAAGACAGTTAAGAATTCCTTCCAATCTTGCCCCATTAAATGTCATGCTATAAACTTATCATCATAGACTCAAAATCCTAGAGACCACTCTGGTCCCAAGTACATCCTTTTCATAGATTTCATATCGCTATCCAAGTTTTTATGACTTTTTTGACAAAATTACTGGCAGCACTGAGAACAAATTTTCAAGGTGTTTAACAATAAACATGTTGGCCTTCTGCGAACAAATTTCACTTAACGTCTATCGATATATATACAACTTGCATCAAACTACAGATTCAATTTGTATCAAATTTGGTACTGGGTTTGTAAATTTAAAAATATTCGAAGTTCAAAATGTCGTCTGTACCATTCTAATAAAACCCACACATCAGGTACAATTTAATTCGAGTATTCTGCCTCAAACAGCGAAATATAATATAAAAATTATTTCAACGTTACGCAAAATGTAGTTCACATAATTTTAATTTAAAGTTTTAATTGGCCGCAAATTACCTTTTCAAAGCGCAATGGTTACTTTATGTACCACCAGAAATAACAACAATAAATTCTACGGTTTTCTCATACATATCATTTATATGTTTTGTACATATCTCAGAACAAACAGCTCTTATCTTTCTGTGCAGCTTTAACTGACTGATGGCCCGACGACGGTCGTATAACGACCAAACCACGTGGCTGTTTTCAAACGAAAGTTAATTGTGTTCGACGGATAGTAATCGATTTGTTTTGAACATTAACTGATTGGTTTTTATAACCGAGACGAAGAGTGTTGACTGCACGGTTTACAGTGTTTACGGAGCGGTGTTGACTGGTATACAAAAGAAATTACGGCATGAATGTCCTGCATGGTACTGCAGTATAATTACCTTTGTAGTTATTGGTTTGTATCCGTAATAAACGAACATCAAGGCCAGTGAGGTGTGCAAAATAGGAAAGAAACCAAGGTTAAATAGAAGCAGAAACAGAGTCTTTGGTATCAATACATTTTAAACACCCTGTTTCTAACAATCCCTGCTTCTATCGCCCTCCAAATAAAATCTGGTCGTGTTATTAACAGATTTATAACCTCCAGCAGTCACTTTCGTAAATTATCAAGTAGGAGTTTCACAGTAAACCTAAATTACTCAGTACGTATAATTGCTGTATTTCATATATATGAAATAGGACCAAGCTGCTTTCTTATACATTCGTGCACACTGTCTATATGTTCTTGCTATAGTCACGTTTTAACCCAAGAGAAACTCAATCACTGTAATTCATGAAGCCCGGAACTTAATCTGTTCATCTTCGTAAAATATGTACAATCTTTGACAGCACTCGTATAATATTTAAGAAAATATAAATTTATTTTTCACTTATTTTTATTCCAAAACGTTGTATCAACTTTCGATTCGACTGACAAATTTCCATAACATGTAAAATAATCATGTTATAAGCGAATTCCAAATTCGTATCTTTAACCGTCTTTGTACGAAAATAGAAATATCGCGGGCTTACACATTTTTGAGGTGGAAGCATTAGTAACGGGAATAAGAGGTATTGTGGTAAATTTAAAAAAGAATGTAACAAACTCATATTCTTAGAGTGATGTGACTAGTGATACCAAAGTCACGTAACATGTATCACATGTTCCAGTTTAACACAAAGTTATGATCTGTTACAAATAAACTGTAGCACCTTTACCAATAACGGTACACACCTCGGCTCAATAGCCCGAGTGATTATTTATTTAGAAACATCGAAATTTTTCTATTCTTTTTTATTTAATCTGTATATGATGTTCGGTGTAGCAAAGTAGTCCCTGTGCTTGAACACTGTAGCATGAAGACACAGAGGAAGGGAGATAAAGCTCCACACATTCTTAACCTAGGCACTGGGTGGAGATTAGTGGCCAGTTTGTCCCGGAGGAACTTCATTGTTGAGTGGATTGGAGGCTGGGTGAATCCTAAAGTCAACCCGAACGCAGAAACTGGTCATTGCGGACACGAAGAAAAGGAAGCAGCTGAAGAACTAAAGGACACAGCGGTATCTGACAGCAGATCGAGAAATCCTGTTTTCCGAAGCCTAGGATTCCACATATATCAATAACAGTCGCACTGCATCTATTCTGACGAACAAAATAAAAGATTCTAGAGCTAATTCCTTTCTGATGAACTTTGTAGGACGTTTCCGTCTCCTCTTAAGTCTGCAAAGCGGGCTGTTTCCATGCGATATGTGAGTTTGTCTACACTCTGAAGACAACACGACTTAAAAGTTTTTTTTTAATTACATCATCATTATAATGCAATTTGACGGCATCTGTTATTCAGTTCGACATCTTCTGAAATTCGTTTCGCTGGATTCCTCAGAAGTTTTCTTGTTCTTCTTACCATCCACATCTAATTCTGAAGACTGCCATGACAAATTATCGAGAGTATGTTTCACTTGCAGCCACTCCCCTTTGTTTCTCATGCATATACATAAGCGTAGTTAAGTTCTTCATCATCTGGGGCGCAGCCCACACGACTGATACACAGTTGTGGCCTTGCGACGAAGAGGGCAGATTTTTAGAACTGCCGGATTTATTCGCCCTCTCCTCAAGACCACCCAAAATTCTTTACTTATCTAAGGTTTAAGCCAATTTCCACGTTTCCTGCCCGGACTGCAGTCGAATGCATGAACACATGTGGTTGTCTGTACTTACATATTGAAAGCATTCTAATTCTCCGTACAGACAGAACTCAATGAAATCCGGGCGTCCAGTACGAAAGCAGGTGTACTTCTGAAATGTGTGGAATTTACCTCCTCGCCCTTTACGACCACTGATACCTACCTGTCACTTCATCAGCCTGCTTACCAGCTACACACCTACGTACCTGCCTTCGCACCTATGTAAGTACCTGCCAAATCGCGCACTTACCTATTACCGATCTATCCGTCAATCCCACCCCACTATCCATCCATCCATCCATCCAAATATCTGTCTGGCTATCTCATTCCAGAGAGCTTAGTCGTAAAGGAGAAGAGAATAATTGCTTTGCTGATATAGAAATTCCCTAACTTAAGGGTAGAAAACGACCATTCCTGCGCTTGTAAGAGCCCGCCAATGCCCCATTCCTGAAACACACGAATGCAGTGTGCCTTCATAACACATCTTTTTGAATATTATCCGCCTTTTTACGATACGTGTGAGTGAGTAAATCTTGTTATAAACTTTCTCATCTGACCCACACGTGTTACGAATTCTGCCTACTTCATCTTTCTTAATTTCATTACTTGAGGCTAATTATACTACACGCAACAATAATTTTGGCTGTCGCTTTTCATGCATATAACACATGGCAAGTTGCTATGACGGTAGGCCACGAGTCACAAATCTTCGAAAATAGTATTGCGGAGTACAACTTTTATATTATTTTATTATATACAGTACATCGCACTTACGACTGCTGGGATCTGATCTGTTTGGAATATTAGAAAACTGACAAGCTAGAGCAAACCAGAGGGAAATCCTAAAACATCTGGCCCGTTGAAGGGTGAAGTGCGCCTATTTAAGCATACTTGGGCATCTCATAACGAGGAGCTTCGTCATTCATACGAACCACCTAACACAATAATTCCGGCATGACCGTGGAATTGGGTAGACCAAAAAAAATCCATAAACAGTTTCCGTGGGGAAACGTCTTTGGAACAGAGAAAAGGATACATTGTGGAGTATGAGATGGAAGAGTCTGGGTCATGATGAAGTCCAGCACCATACTGTGATTTCGGCGTTTCTGAACTTTACAACTGTGCGTCACAGTGTTAGGTTATATCGACAGTTGTTTGTACGAAGTTTTAAACGTTTCTGTGTTGCCTGGTTACCAGTCCATCAGGCACTCTGAAACAAAACCTGCTACCTCACTCTTTAAGTAGCTATGCGTGGGATGTTAATGTACTCTATTAGATGACACATTGAAAGCTCTGCATACTGCTAATCCCAGCAGTCATTACATGAAGCTTTCAGAAGCAGCCACAGCAGATGTGCACACATACACTAACTTACCTGAACCAGAATAGCGAAAAAATTTGCTTCAAAACAACCGCTAAAATGTATCAGCAATGCTGAAATCAATTAATTATTCACAAAAGACTTTAGTAGCCCTACTTCAGTATGTGCCTAAGGTGTGTATAAAAAAACACCTTCTTCACGGGGTGGCCATCATATTCGGAGACGTGGCGTTTTTAGACAAATACGACACTACGCTCCATAGGTTTAACATTTGTGCTCAACAACTATGTTCCTTAAGATTAGAAGACGCGAAAAGAAAGCAGAATTTTGTTTCTCAAGTTATAGGCGGCCTGTTATGTAACACAATGTCCATGCTAACCGAAAAGTTAAAGTTCGAAAGTTCATACCCGCTCGAGACACTCATACTACGAATGCGGCTCTTCGTTATTTTGTTCAGTAACTCCAGGACAGTCTGCGATACTGACAGCATCGTAGAAGACACCACAACCCGCATCTACTTTTGTCAAAAACGACGGAAATTGTTTGAGTCTAAGATTAGGTATGGAGTAGAGGTGTAGGTGTTAAATGGGGCATGGGAATAAATAAAGAAGGTACATAGTAAGTTTATAACGATATTAATGTGGCCGACGACTTGTGCAGCAAATAAATTTACCGAAATGAAAATTGGAAGATAGAACAGGAGAGGAGCGTTTGTGGGACTGACAGTAAAATTCTGTTATCGTTCATGTTTATGGATATCGATGATCCGGTAAAGCAATGTTACGAAATGCAGGCGAGCAACATAAATGTGAGAAATTTCACATAAATGTACAATTTGTTAGTGTTAGCACGCATCTACTGTGATAACGACACACGTCCACACCACCACTTATAGTGAGTTCCGTGAGGTCCCTACAAAAACATTTGGAATATTTATCATTTTACCATATTTTTTTAAATGTTTTATTCATAACTAAGAATTCCATAATGTAAAAAGTTTTAATGTAAACAATGGGATCTCACTGGATAATAATTTTGACTGTACCTTAACAACATTTTTCTAAGTTGGCCTGAGAATGGCCGTTTAACGGCCGAAACATGTCGCCAGGTATAACCCAGTTGTAATTAAGCATCTGGTTTTTATATGTTGTGTATTGGCGGTACTAATTATAATATATAGTGAGAAATTGGGCTAATAAGTTGAAAGATTAATTGTACAGTATTAGACTCGCCTTTGTATGAAAGAAAAAGAGAAGTAAGTCAACAGGTTTATAGGAAGATGTAATGATATGGAAAGACAGAATGTAATGGGAAAAATATAACAGAGTGCACTAACACTGACTCTATCGTGACATGAATTTTAGATGGGGTAAAATATTATATACAGAATGCTGTACTAGAAAGGAAGCGGTGTAGTGTGGTACTTAGGAGAGAGTCAATTGAAGGGAATTAGAAACAAAATAGATGAAGGAAGAATCCCGCTATGTTTTGGTGGCCAGAATGTCCAACACATATTGCCGAGCTGTTCAGAAACTACACAACGGGGACCGAAATTTTTAAATAAAAGATGGCAGAATATGAATGGGGAGGTCGCTTCTAAGAAAATGTTAAGATCTAGTAAGAAAACTCTGGCTACGGATCTAGGTACACATTTAGAAATATATAAATCTAAGTGGTTTAATACGATGAAATATTTGTAAAGGATATATCATTTAATGGCGAAAGGGTTACCACCATGACAAACCGGGATTAATAAGGAGGTATTCCCAATAAAAGAAAGATAAACTGAGCACAGTATATTATTATTATTATTATTACTATTATGAATTATGGCCCCGAGATGTTACACAACATGATAATTCTATGGGGAAGACAAAGCAAAAGCAGACCATCGTCAAGCGAATAATCCCCCTCGTCGCACACGTCATTAGGTCAAACTGATCCCTGAAGCGCCCATGGTATCACGCCTGTCCATGTGTAATAACAAACACGCAGTAAGCGGCACTCGATTCCAGTCTCCGGACGACAGTTTCGGACAGGCCAGGTCTTCGGGAGGACTCTGATGTTACAAACACGAAAATCATGCGATCGTCACTTGATTTCTTTATGCCAGTTTGTATTTCACACCGACAATATTCGGGGCGTAGCCAGCGACCACAGAGGTTTTTTTAGACGTGACTTGACAACGGGTGTAATACCACGGTGAAAAGACTTCGTCGAACTCGCGTGGGAGAAGCTGATATAATAGGTTTTTTGGCTTACTGAAGGAGAACGAAAAAAGTTGTAAATGAATAAAAAGCTAAAAGTTAAGACGAAAGAAAGAAAGACAGAGAGTTACAGAAGGTCAAGATTAAAGTGAAATAAAAAAAGGGTGAAGAAAAAAAGGAGTAACTGACTAAAAAGGAAAAGGAATAAAAGTGAAAAGGAATTGAATAAAATTAGAGAAAAAAGAACAACGAAACAGCAATGAATATAAAAATATTGAATAAGTATTAAATTAACGATTATTTAGGGGGAAAAAGGTATATGGTGGGTGAAAATCTGAAAGAAGTGAAATAAAAATAAAAAAAACAATTAAAAAAGTAAAGCAATAACACGAAGAAGGAAATAAAGTAAGAAAGGAATAACGGGAACAGGAAAACATAGGAGAGCGACTGAATGGGGGCGTGTCGTTTTGGGCGCGTCTTTATGTAATTCTGAATGTAGAAGAAGTTTGGTTAGTTATCACGTAACGTTAAACGTGAAAATTTAAAAATTTTATGGGCAATAAAATGGCATTATGTAGGCTATAAAGTGGTGCAAGCAGTCTACCAGTGTCGCATTCTGTGTATGATAGAGGCCTACAGCTACTTAACTTCACGCATTTACTTTACGCCAATCCTCTGGCGCACAGTACCACTCAGAACGCTTTGAGGAAGTGGCTTCAAGATTTTTCTCACTTACAAATATAAGACTTCTCGGCCCTTAACCTCAATTAGCAATGGCACTGGAACAGGTTTATTTCCCAAGAACGTCCGTTTACCCTGTCAATTACATTTCCCGCAAGGCCCAGATTCAAATTCATACATCTACCTACTGACAGAGTCGGAAAATAAATAACAAAAGAAAACATCAGTTAAAACGCAAGTCAAAAAGTTGCGAATGAAACTGTGGGCTAACGACCGAGATCGGCATTTGTTCAGCATGACGACTGTAGCTACGGTACATACCGGAGATCTTGAGCTGCCATTTGTGGGAGCGACAAGCATTTGTCAGAGGTAGAGGCGGGTTCACATAGCGAGGACCCTGGCCCGAGTCGATAAGAGCCGCCCTGCACTCTGGAATGACACAATACTTTTACATCGTCCATTGCTGTGTGACTGAAATTAGAAATGAAACTTGACGTTTCGAGGAGAAGATAGGTCTCGTCCTTCGGGCAAAAAGGTAAGGGGAAGGCCTATCGCATGTAAGTTGGGCCGGAGAGGCAAATCATTTTAACGTCTGGGCTATGCGAGAAGTAAGCGTATGTATGTGTATGTATGTATGTACGTGTGTATGTATGTACTTTTTTATTTATTATTATTCTGCAAGCTCCATTACTATGCAGCAATACTACATGCATTGGTGGTTTCTTATATAATTACATAATTTCAACGAAAATTCTTGTTCTATACACAAGTTTATTAAATTAAATATAATTGTCTATAATCTGTCATACGGTATATTGTTCGTAATTTTTTAAAATTTTTGTTAAATTTGTTGATGAGTTTGTTTTTACTCACGGGTCAGTTTTCTGCCCGTAATACTGCAGCTGTTAGACTGTCTTTTTCCTGCTCGAGTAGTTTGCAATCACATAAAAAATGTATGTATGTAAGTATGTGTGTACGTAGATATGTATTATATATGTATGTAAGCATGTATGTATGTATGTATGTATGTATGTATCGAACATCGCGATATATTCAATATATCAACCAACAACTGGTGATATGTTGAATAAAAAATGCACGCTATGAGTAACACAAAAGTGTCGATATATTGTGTACCACTTCTGCTCCTTAATTAATTCCAAATTCGAATTTTTTGCCCAGAGACAGACTAACCACAATGGGTACACTCGTCGTTTTTCCATAGACCCAATAGCAAAGAGTAAGATAACAAAGCCGGCTGGTATTCCATGCCTCCATGTCCATCCCCAAACATCAATCACCATGAACTTATAATCAGATACTATAAAAGAAAAAGATTTCAGAAAGCGACTTGTTAAGTCCCAAATCAATCAATAAATATGGTCTATAAACGTACTGGGCTCTGTGTACAGACACACCATTCCAAAACTGTCTTCAAAGGAACAAACTTCACTCTTTCTTCTACATCAATTGGATAGGCGTCAAGATATGATTATATAATAATTCCACCCATATTTCAGAATCAAATACATCACATTGTCTTAATCTCAATAACCAGGCTGCATATAAAGAACGCCATAACGCCGCTCTACTTTCAGCTTTGAAATCCACACGCAGTTTATTATATCGAGACACAAGATCGATCTGGATCATTAATCTAACCTTCACGATGATAATTACTTCTGGTCCACGCCTCGTCGTCAAAAGTAGCTGTTTCATTGTATTCAATTAACAAATGTTCCCACTGGTATTAGAAGTTCTTCCCAACGAACTGTGATTCTCTGCTGATTAATCGTTATGGATGGGGATAAAAGCTACTGACACTGCATGCAAAAGGCCATTAATCGAGGATATATTCTATCTGTAAATATGGCACAAGTCCTGAAAATAACACTCTTACCTGTTATTAAATACGTCTGTGGCAGTCTATATTATGGGAAAAGCGGTAATTATATATTCATCAGTCAGCAGTCTTCAACTTAGTGGTATAGATTAGCACATACATTTCGCTCTGCGAAATATGTCGAACGCAACTAAAATATTTGCATAGGCCCATAATTTCAGTAATTCGTAATACATAAATTTCCAAATAAATGTCACATTTACATTAAAAACCTATTCTCGTAAAGAATGTTCACTGGTATATTAGGTATTTCATAAGTTATACAACCTACTAACTACACGCAGCACAGTCCTTCCGGAGAAGGTAACAGTTCCTCTGCTGGTCAAGAATTTGCCCGCAATTTATGCAACCGGACGATTCATTACAGCAATCACAGGGACCAGCAACCTGTCCCTAGCCTGAATCGCTGGTCATCTTATTCAGATTAAAAAATCATATATTTCAGTGCTGTCGCCATTGGCTTTAAACTCTTATACGTAAGTTACTGTACGTTGCATCACACTACTGCAGTAAGTCTGCTATTAACGAACGTTTATGGTACTGATCTGGCTGATTAGCAAAAGAAATAAATCGCCAAACACAAAAACAGTATAAGCGTCTATTGAATAACCATTAAATGATCCATATGTGGTTCATCAAACAAGTAGCAACTGTCAGTGGGAACCCCCTTACCAACAAACGTTGCGTGAATACATAGGTTAAGCTGTTTTGTATATACGAGTAAAACAGTTAAAGTTAACAAATGAGTGGTTAAAAGTCTGTCATATGAAGATTAAAGAAAACCATCCTTTGATATCTATTTATTACATCGGAAACATCATTTTTACAAGAGCATTTTAAATTGAGAATGTGAGGGAGAAATTAAACAATGTTTTGATTCAAAATATGGGTGTTTTTTAGCTATTACACTGCATTAGCCGTGTTTAGTCAGGTTAGCAAGTGGAGTTCCGCACTTGTTGATAGGTGGATTTCAGAACGCTGTCTGAATATTTCATTTGCCAACATTTAACCACTGCAACGTCACGGACGTAAAATTTATTATGCAGGCTGAAGCAGTGCTTCAGCCTGCATTCGGATACCACACCACCCCAGCCAAACCACACCGTAACACCAACACACATCGTACCAGAGCAATACAACCCATGAAATAACTCAACAAATAAGTCGCAAGCTCCTGAGGATGGATGTATTAACA
>Ga0123352_10016033_pt1 | contig 11930 bp, 7 predicted proteins | sample TergutLab28metaG_FD_89700 | JGI IMG/M metagenome (GOLD analysis project Ga0123352, IMG submission 89700) | Labiotermes labralis P1 segment gut microbial communities from Petit-Saut dam, French Guiana - Lab288 P1 | ecosystem: Host-associated > Arthropoda: Insects > Digestive system > Gut ...
AAAAAACAGGGTTCATCGCAAAAAAACGAGCCGTTGGGAACACGATACCAAAAATTTGGGTTCTTTCCACGCCCGAAATTTATCAACAAGCTGAGACATTATCGGTTTTAAAAAAAAAAAAAAAAAAAAAGGACTCACTCCATGTGCCGTAGATACAAAGCTAGATCATGCGCAAGTCGGTAAACGGCTGCGTGAATGAGCAGTAGGGTGGATGGTTAGATGAGTTGATGGATGCGTGGATGCAAGGAGAGCTGGCTGAAAAGACAGGAAGTGGTCTTGTGCTACGGGGGATGACGCTCACGCTTCCCGCAGGGTGGTTAACTCCATGACGTACTACACGCTTATGCTCAACATCAGCAACATGGAAGGGAACCCTTTCATGAACTTCTTCTGGCAGTCTCTCGTGGAGCTTCCGGGATACGTCGTGGGAAAGTACCTCTCCGACCGCTTTGGCCGACGCTGGACCCAGGCCGTCCTGTTCCTCTTCCTCACCCTGGCCGTCATCATCGTCACCTTCGTTGTTGGACGTAAGTACCCGCATCGAGCGGATGTAGAATTGGGAGTATCAGCACATAACGGCGCAGCAGAGACTAAATGCAGGGATGGAGTTTTGTGACGTGTCATATGCTCGTCAGCAAGATCCGTCCATCCACCTACCCCATCTACTAGTTACCCATCTAAGCACCCGCCCATCCAGTCACTAGCCACCTACTCTTCAATCCTTAAATCAGCCCGCCTATCCAACTGTCCATCGAATCATTATTCACCCATCCGTCTATTCATAAGCCATACACCACAGTATCCATAACACTTGACGATGACACAACAAGCAGCTTTTGAGATATCTGCTCACGAAAAATGACCTGTTCAATAAATCAGATTTAGAAAATGTAACCATTAACAGGAACACTGTTCATCCCGAGTTGAAGCATCTCGTTAGTTACTGTGCACACCAAAATTATGTACGAAGAATTGCAAAAACCAATATCACACATACAGACGATACTTCTGTGCAACGAGTATTAAAATACTTAATCGTTTGTACGCTGTGGTAATTATATGTACGAATCTCCTGTAACATAATGTCTGCACTTTGATACTTGTTTCCTATTTTGTTGTGGTCTTGAAAGTTAAGGATACGCTTCATTCGAGACCATCGTAACACTTCTCGCGCTTTGCTTTGTCCCTCAGTGCCGTGTACGGTCTGTCTTAAATTAAGGCATGGCCGCTTTCTACGACAGCCCTGTCTATTCACCCATCCACAACTCGAGTTGCATAATCTTAGCAGTTGACACAGCATCATTAAATATTTAAATATACACGCAAACGGCAAATATGTAATGTTGACTTCAGTAAGAATTCGGACGTTCTTAACCTTATGGATTCCAAATCGAGGCGTTGGAATAACATTTTATAAAATACACCTTCAACTGCCAACTTTCAAGAATTTGTAGTCGGAAATTTATCATCGGCTACATTCTTTTAGCCATGGGAAGTTTTGTTTAAATAACATGTCAAAATGTGTCCATATCTATTGCTTATTTGGGATAGGCGTGAAAAATTCAAAACATAATGTTTTACCTCACCTTTAAAACAAAGTACTCATTCAGGTGTAAATTGCTGCCTTGTGGTAAGTACCAATGTAGAAGACCTGTTAAAATTATGTGGAGAATGGCTTATTTCAAATCTTCATCCTTTACACCAATATACCATACCTTTATCACTTCCATACTTCTTCCTCCTTTCTCCGAAATCGGACAACATATCACGCGAATTCGCTGGATTTATTCATGCTTTTCTATTTGTCATCCATTCAAATTCGTTAACAAGGACGTAAACATATTAATTATAGCTATGTCAACTATTTTATTTCCATTCTCAAATAAGATTCGCCGTTTCGTTACTTGCTTTGTTTCTCTCTGTCTATGTTTTGTTCCATTCTTACTTTTGTTGTTCCTTTTTTTTCGTTTTAGGCCTTTTCGCAGATTATTAGCTTCGTCATGTCTGTCCGTCTGTCTGTCCGCATGGAACAAATCGGCCCCCCACTGGATGAATTTTCATCAAATATGATATTTGAGCATTTTGCAAAAATCTTTGGAGAAAATTCAAGGTTAATTAAAATCTGACAAGAATAACAGGCATTTTGCATGTAAACGTGTGTACAATTTTGATAATATCTCGCACAGTTCTTCTTAGAATGAGAAATGTTTCCGACAAAAGTTACAGAGAAAACGAAAACACGCGTTGTATGTTTAGTGACTTTTCACCGAAAGTCGTGTCATATATGAGACAATGTGGAAAAATATGGCATATCCGGATGTACCACAAATGACAATGTAATACGGCGAACGAGCTTTCCAAGCTCATAATTAAGGCTACAGGTACATCCTCAGAATACGTAATACTTATTTATTGTCACAGCAACAAATGGTCACGCGAACGTTCCTCCATTCTACTCTATACGAACATATATTTTCCCTCTTGTTTGACTTTAATTTGCATTTAGACTGCTCAGCTGCACGTAACAAATAGTTTAATCTAATTAACTAAATTACTATTAATATTATCACGTAGTACAGTCAAATAATTATATGCATAGATCTTACTTTCACCACGTACTGTGTTACGGTCCCTACAGAACCCGATCTGGTCTGGCTAACGATTACTTTGGTGGTGTTTGTGAAGTTCTGTTTCACCATAACGTTCTACGTGGTGCATCTGGTTGCCATGGAAACATATCCTACGTGCGTCCGCCAGACTGGTACATCGCTGGGTGCTGTAATGGGCAGCAGTATGGGGATCCTCGGACCCTACATTGTCTATCTTGTAAGTAAGCACACACGGACTAGACGGAGGTTTCAGCCTGTGATAACTACCCAACGATGGTGCAGGGTTAAGCCTTGAGTGTTACCTAACTTCACTGAACGAAATCCTTCTTAATCCAAAAATCGCTCAGATAGTAAATAATTTTCCGCCCTGTGCGGAAACAAAATGCTAATTACAGGTTTCACCTGGACTTGCATTACAGGCTAGCGTGCGCCAATCCAATTCAGTCGGCATCCCCAATGCCTATTTCTTGCATATGCATCTTAATGTCAACATCACATCAACATTAGTGCTCCTTATGTGGTCCTCTCGCTTTAGCTTTTACGGAAGATATTTTATACATTTTCCATGCAACCTACGCTTGCTCCATCACCTAACTATATCCTCGTTCTTGATCCCTTCTTCCAAATAGCCCTGAAGATGAACGATAATTACTAAACCACGCATTAAGCAGCATTATTCAATATTATCTTAATTTTTTTCTCTTGATTCTCAACATTCCCCTCACTACCCTTTCCTCGGATAAAATCTGTGTTTCTCCCTTAAGATGTCTACAAAACTCAGATAAAACCAGTTTTCTAACGCTCTTTCAGCCGTATATTTCTCATACTGTCGTATAAGGCGGTTAGAAATTCAAGACTCAAAATTTTTAATGTACTCCAATGCTTTGACCTAAACAGACTAACTACAGCCACATTTAGGGCTGAATTGAATATTCTATATTAGTCCTTTTCTCGGGTACGATGATATAGTCACTATCCACCCACTTGACTTTACTGCAATAAAACTGACTTTCACTATCGTAGTTAACGACGGACTGTTACGAACACTCTTAATGCGTGACACCCAGTGGACCTTCCATTTGTTAACAGCTGGCAGGATATGCTGTAACACGCCTCCTGCTACGGTATTGATAACAGTCACTATGGTTATGGACGAAACTTTAGAAAGAGATAGTGTAGTCTAGATAAATAAATGCACGTGATTTCAGATTTCCGCCCCGAAGTAGATTAGAACTGCTCTCTTCTGGGTTATTAATCAACGAGTAGTGGTAATTTATATAAGATAGTCCCGAAACGTCGATAATAAATTACTACTACTCCAGAAAACGTTGATAAGAAATTAGCATTATTCGCTGCGTAATAGCATAGAAGGGCGCAGTTCTCAAATGCACGTAACTTCGCCATTACAAAATTCTTTACTTCGACCTGCAACCATACAAAATGCTCGGTCCTTCAGTTCCTCAGCTAATCGGGAAATTTTCCGCATTTAATGTAACTGTCAGTTCCATTATCTTGCTTACAGTCGCCTGCCGCTACTTACTACTCTAAGCTAGATGAAACTGGTCCACGTCCTCCTACGGTGTATCTTAACAATCCATTTCAATATTATCCTCGCGGCTATGCCCAGGTTTACAAGTGGTCTCTTTCCTTTAATCTCTCTACCAAAGCCCTGTAGGTATTTCGCTTTTTTCCCCACACGTGTTACCAGCGAACTCTTTACACTATATATAGTAAACTACGGCTAACAAACTCTACTCTCCTAACCGCTGAAATCATTCTCTGAGGCAAAAAAGATTCTTTCTCTAACTATCGAGATTCATTTTCTTTTCTATAGAAAGTATTATCATCCTCTTCTCGCTCATTACCACTCTTCTCCCACCTGAAATCCAGCCTTCCCATTAAACCTGCCCTTAATATACTTTTTCGCAAAAACATAGTGACCACATTCCAAGGTCCACATCACATGTGCACTCTCCATTGCTTGGGACATTCCAAAAACCAGCCAAGTTCAAGGCCCTGTGTAACATTTCGTAACAAGTTGATATTTATGGTGATACGCTGTAGCCCTTCGCCCAACCCCCAGACTGAAACATTTCGCAAAGGCGGCTGTACGCGACTGCTTTTTCAATATATGGAGGCCGTTCCTCCATCTGGAACCGAAGGACGCACCATGCGTAAGTGACAGGGACTTGACTTCAAATTTCCCCACTTGCTTAAACGTATAGATTAAAATTCACAACAACTTAGCCGATGTTTGTGTGAGCGCGAAACTTGATCTCTCAGCCTATGGCAAAAAGATACGCACAGACTAATACAGAACGAGCAGTACCGAGGAGAGGGAGTTGGTACCCCGTACAAATTAGCAGGGCACGGTGATCCGGAAGAAGGCCCGGAGTTCGACTATTTTGTACATGTGTCTGTCTTTCTCGGTAGTATCATTACCTGTCGACTGTACACATTACACCTTTCAGACCAAGCCCAAGTCACTCTGAAACTGGGAGCCAGGCTTTCCAATTTAGTGACAAGATATTTAGCCGGTCCGCCCTTCTTGGTGTGCCTGAAAAAAAAAACAGTTTTCCGCCGGGGCCCTAACCCACTCTCGACCGCCCTGAAGGTCCAGGTGCTGCAGAACAGGGTTCTGGTTATTGTAATTAAACCTACAACACGACTAAGAGGAGGTTGGAGAAAAGCGCAGAGTAAGGACTTTCACAATTTTCACTTTCCCCAGATATAATGTGTTCGATCAAACCCAGAAATGTGAGCTACAGAGGAAAGCCTATGTGAAACGCACGGAGAATGTATGAAATTCGTGTAAAGTTTTGTTCAGAGAACCTAAAGGGAAGATCTCACTTAAACAGACTTAAAGAAATATAAGACACATATACTCGGTTGAGTCGCATATTATGTTGCAGTGTTTATTTTTACCAAATTACGTTGAGAGAATTAAATTGAAAGGGTTGAGAGGAACCGCATTTGGAGTATTTCTAAGTTCTACTACCGCGCCACTGGCGTGCAGGTACCGAGGAGAACTACCAAAACGCGCAGGGCAGTCGGTTCAGTAATCGAGATTCGAAATATACACCCTAGAAATACAGGTCAAAATAGACACTGCTCTTGCCAACACGGAATCCGCTCGACACTGTTGGCCCGTAAGTTAGTTTTACACATCGCAGGTAGTGAAACGGTAGAAATTAAATGTAGCATACAGGTGTGTGAAAGAGAGATGTGTATCATGGAGGTATTCAGCAGTACAAACCGCATTATTATATGTTAATAACAACAATGAAATGGTAGATGAATTAATAGAATAAATGTAGAGGAAATAAGTGCATATGCAGCAAGGCAGGAAACATATGGATCTCACACCATCAGACAACTGAAATGACACAAACTGAATAAACATCAGTGTAGACAAATATACAACTTAATTGGATAATGCCACAGAAGGCACGAGAATACTAACATATTGTAACGAATTTCAAGTACGTAAATTTTGGGTTAATGTGTTACTCTGGTTTGTTGACGCTATATACCTTAAGGTACATGCAAAAGGTAAAGGTAAAGCAATCCCATCACAGGCCTGGACAAGCCCTGAGGGTTCCAGGAGGTTGAGGCTCCCAGATTTCAAGACAATAGGCACATGAAGGTGGTAATGTCGTCAGCCCTACGCACCGGCCGCCTTTACTCCCGATAAATATTCCTGGTACTCATTTCTGTTAGAGGCTGAGTCAATCCCAGAACCATAAGGCGGTAGGAAGGATTATGTCAATGAAAAATTCCAATGACACCAACGGGAATAGAACCCGCGACCTTCCGGCTTGTAGCGCAGTGCCTCAACCAACTGCGCCACCACGATATACCTTAAGGAACAATTTAATTTACAACATACGTTTGTGGACACAGTAGTTTCTTTCTAAGCATTCTCATGTCCGTTAGCACGGCAAGAAGCTGAAAATATATCGGGCATATAAAGATATGTAATGCTTTTAGTGTACCTGACAGTAGAAGAAAAACCCAAATGTATATGGTAACAACCTAACATTGTATATGATCTTTCAAAGTTGTCTTTTCGTCTCAGGTTGGCAACGTTTCGGACCATCAAAAATCTGTCACATGAATTTAAAACTCCGCTCCGCATTTTGTTGCTTATTCTATGTAGAGTTAGTAGATGTACATATTCTGATGGCCCGATCTCCCACACACAAAAAATCCTACGAAATATTTAATGGATAAAATGCCACAGAATCCTCTACACTGTCAACCAGTAGTATGAGGACTGGGTACTATTATACGGATATCCGTGTTGGGTACGTTTTAAAGCAACAGCGAGCTATGGAGCTCTGTCAGACATAAAGTGTAGCTCAAAAATTGCTAAACTGCTAAAATGATTCGCAGTACCTACACACATACACACGACAGAAATATGAAACAAAAAACGCCGAATGTCATTTCTGTTTCGTATTCTGAAGGTCCCAGTCTCAAATCTCTAAGCAACGATGCATAGTTTTAATTTATTTCATGGTTTCCTCAGTCTCTTCAAGCAAATATCGGGATAGTAATTCTAATTTTGTTATAAACGATTCCTTTCAGTTTCATTACAATTTATTGCTTGCTAATTATCCATAACCCGATGCTATCTATTCTGGGTAACTCAGAGCGTCATTAAATAAAACTGTGTGAATAGAGAAATAAAAATAACTGTATTCATTATTAATTCCAGCTGCGTGGCTTAAACTCTGCCATATTTTCTCAACGCATTATGAAAGGCATTCAGCCGAGTGCTGACTGATCCCTCTCCACTCTTTCACGCATATTTTTGGTATTTTTTTCATGGCTCGACAACCTAGATGACCTAATCCTCCTCATTGTTAAGGTTCGAGATCACACTCAGACACACCATACTCGGTAGGATTTCTCGGGGAGATTTATAAACCCGACGCAGAGACCTCTACCTGACAACACACAAGACTCCAAAGAGAAAGACATTCATGCCCCTGGCGGGATTCGAACCCGCAATCCCAGAAAACGAGCGGCCGCAGACCCATGACTCAGACCTCGCGGCCACCGGGATCGGCACCGTATTACTAATAGTTGGCCAAAATAAAAATAATAATATTCATAACACTCTAGCCACGCAACTCAGGTAACACTAAGTCCAGACTACTGCTTGTGATTCAATTCTCGAAGATGTGATTTTCATTTCACCACACCCCCTAGCCTGAAACTGAGGACCACACAACCCCTGGTATATTAGGTACCGTGGTCTCTTTCTCTGGGGTTGGGTAAAGATTTGGGCGTAAAGCAGACCACTTACTTCCGTCTACTGAATTAGCTACAATGTCCTGTTTCATGCTGATAAGTTTTGTTGAAGAAATTAGCAAAGTCAGGTTATTCAGCGTTCTGATACTGACCGAGTTCAGTAGCGGTGTCTCTCTTGAAAAGCCTATAGAGCTTCACAGATATTGAGAATATAATATTTATTAGTTAAATCCAGCTGCAAAATGGACTGCAGCCTCTAAGACCAGTCTTTCTTTTCAGAATACAGCCCACATATCTCCAGTTTTAATAACAATATCCCCCACAAGATAGTACCTACTCTTATTACTCCTATTACAATAATTCTGCATCCTCCACCTCCTCCTCCTCCACTGCTAGTACTAGATAAGTAATCTTATTCTCCCATTTTTCACCTATGGTTCTATAATTTTTTCCTATGATTTTCAGTTCTGTAACATCAATACATATCACCATTCTCACGTACGCTATCTCATCGTTAATACTGAAACATACCAAAAAATGAATTCTTTTCCTATTAGAGTTTGAAAGCTTAAAAAAAAAATTCAATAGCAATCTCTGCTCTCCTACACAAGGAATATTTTCCATTGATTAAGAATATTGAAAGGTTCATCATCATCTTTACAAGCTAATGGGCCATAATCTCAGTCATCCAAATGCATTATGGCTTGGATAATTTTTCTGATCTACGCCCACCGCCAGTTTACCCGTTACTACTTCCCTTCGGGTTTTCTCATCGATATTTTTCCACATTTCTCTTTATCTCATGTGTTATGTCTGTCTCACCAATCACAACCTCCTTCACTTCATGACCATAAAAATATTACATGCTGAACAGAAGTTATGAAGTTCTTCATTATGTGAAATTCTGAGTCCTCTTATTTGGTTACTTCCTGTTCTCAATCAACATGTTCTGCCCTCGGAGTGAGAGACCAAGTTTGTCACATAATCCTAAAATTAACATTATCATATTCAAAATAGAATAACAAAGTCAGTACTGTACAACACAATGAGATGTCCTCTCCAAAGAGTGTCAAGTTCCATGCAAGTCCGTCTGGCGGTTCTCGAATAATGGGCGACCTACAGAGGAGATGGACAAAGATTTAGAGGCCAAAGTAATACAAGATGGACTTTACATAACTTGTAATAACAAAATCACAATTATTTTCCAGGGGAACACATACGACGTCCGCTACCCATACATAATAATAGGTATTGTGTCCGTAACTGGCATGATGGCAGCACTGCTCCTGCCGGAAACATTACACCAGCAACTACCGGAGACATTGGCCGATGCTCACTTCTTCGGGCGAGAACAGAAGTTCTGGAGCCTGCCTAAGAAACCTGTGAATGTGAATATTGAAATGGCTGAAATTCCGCTTAAATCTTAATATAATGTGTGGAAAGTTGAGGCTCGATTTACGGGAATATGTGGCAGTGCGCAAGGAATTACCCTGGCAGTAGGCTGTCGGTAGGCTGCAACAGCCTTTGTCTGTACATACAACTGGACCGTGCAAATACCTGGCCCAAAAAGAAGTTTATAAGAATCACTAAGAGCCTCATGGGAATTCCCTGTTAAGTGACACACAAAAGTAGGATAATAAACAAGTTGTTTTATGTAACACTCTCAGATCGTCGTTTGACGGATTCCAATTTAGCAGATTCTTTCCTGAAAATATGATTATTATTCAGCCAGTCAAGAAATCGTCTGTATCTCAAGAAGTCCAAAGGATCAACAACATAAGCACAAATTCTGTCCATTAGTTCCTGCTCTGTTCCTCTTTCAAACTTTCAAACCTTGTTTCCCTCGGGACTATTTTTGATACTGTAATACCATCTACCTATGAGCAGCCAAATTAAATTTCCTGAACAACGCTGTGTAAGCTTACACATTTCTTGTCAAAGTACCTGTACAATTCCGAACCCCTTTCCGACAACTCGTCCCATATACCTTACTAGCAATCTTATGGCAAGAGTGAATACTACAGCTTGCGGGTCGGAATTTGGCCCTCGAGAAGAAGCGCTTCGGCCCACGGCGCTACTCTGACATTGTCAGAAACATAATGTTCTATTAGACATTACTTCCTCATTACCCACACATTGTGGGAAATAAATGAAAATAATTGAAATAAGTAAATAAACTAATTCATTTTGAATAATTTAGTAATGAAAAGGTTCGCGTACATAAAAAGTAAGAACTAAGGAAGTAAAACGCAAGAATAAATAAAAATAGTGATTTTTAATGCACTTGTGAACGCCGTTTTAATGGTACCTTATTTGCTCTCCCTAAAACAGGAGAAAAGAAATTCGACTGGGATCCAATACGTATTTGGTTTCATGTGTAGTTTCACACATTATTATATCGATCCCACAGAGTTCAGAATATTTCATCCTAATTTACTGATACTAATGTACTGACGACTTGTTACGCCTATAGACTGCAGTCTTTGATAATAATTTTGTCTAGTAAATAATTTCAGTACTGTGTCTGATGGCCGTGCGGTCTAAGGCGTAGGTCTACGGCCGCTCGAGTGCTGGGATCGCGGGCTTGAGTACCGCTGAAGGCACGAATATTCGTCTTTTGTGTTTGTTGTGTGTTGGGTAGCTAGCGACACCTGTGAGAAGCTAATTTTTATAAGTTTCCTCCGCCTGCGGTAATTGAATGATTTCTGCCCGGTCAACGAAGAATTGTCCCCTATTGTTTTAGGGCAAGGAGTAGTTAGTCATACCCCAGAAGAGGCATCTCCATCAGCAACTCTATGTGAACCTCAAATCTCTCTTTATAACCTATTCGTAGCTAACCTGAATGCGATGGGACTCTGTTCCCCGTGCAGTCTTCTATTGCGCCATGTCGTGATGATAAGATTCCACTTAAAATGATACACACCATTTACTTTCAAGATTACAAATTATCTCATTTACTTGCACAATAAAATGAAGTCTTATTACATTCAAAAAGCCTGTTGGGACGATTTTCCAAAAGCTTGATAAGATTTTAATTTTTGCTACAGGTCATCGGGATAAACGCCAGCTTATAAATGTAAACTACTTTACATGAAAAATTGCATCATTATTCGCTCATGCCTAATTAAAATATAGATAAATGGTTTATAGTTGCGTTTAAGCGACCATCTGTGTAATAATTAAAGAAGAATTCAAACCTGTCTTGGGCAAACGGGCAATGTACCCAGCGAAATACCACATACAACAGTTGGCGATGAAAAGATAAATATTCTAATAGGAGTGTATTTCTGAGTGAAAAAAATAATGTTAATAGAATTTCTATAATACTAATGAAATTATAACCAATGTGTAATAATGGGCTACACTCCAGAATATATCAGTCACCCTGCGCTCACCGTTTACTTCAAATTCATATTCTGTGTTTTATTTATTTGCTTTTGTTTAAGTCCTTTTTTTTTCTGGAGCAACTCCCCTATTGGCGGCCCACATGCGAACTAAACTCGGTTGGGTGTGTAATCGTGGCGTTTGTACAAGGCAGCGATTACACACACGACCGAGAAACAATAAACTGGGACGACGACGAATAACACACTCCCTAGTCTAACCAACATAATACCTATATATATGCACAAATATATGTTAAACTGGGACAAACGAAACCATGACCAAACGGCCACAAGAATGTTAAAGGTGGTAAAAATTTGACAGAGCGGTAAAGTCTCGTACACTGAGCGCGATTGCAGACTTTCAACGCGATGTAGATGAGATCTGCGCTCTTTTGGGTTGTTATGCAGCGTGTAGTGGTAACTCCTTACCGACGTTTCGGGACACCCTATCGGCCCCATATTTAAGGATCAAGAAGTAATCCAAAAAGAAAGGGAGTTTTTCTTTTTGGATTTCTGACAGAAAAATCGTTTTAGATTTGCAGCTTTTTTATTTATGCCCACTTTCGCATGAACACAACTAGGGCGTAAAAACAAGGGTCACCTATACGTGAAACAAATTTATTGTTCTACTGTAATTTCGAGAGTTGTTTGGCCTCTTGGTCCTGCTCTAACAAAT
>Ga0123352_10016038_pt1 | contig 11929 bp, 12 predicted proteins | sample TergutLab28metaG_FD_89700 | JGI IMG/M metagenome (GOLD analysis project Ga0123352, IMG submission 89700) | Labiotermes labralis P1 segment gut microbial communities from Petit-Saut dam, French Guiana - Lab288 P1 | ecosystem: Host-associated > Arthropoda: Insects > Digestive system > Gut ...
AAACATTTGGTGAGGGGGTTTTTTAAATATTTTTGTCGAAATATGTTGTTAAAATATGAACACAATATTTTGAGGTTAATTTGCTCAATTTTCCTTTTACAAGTTTCATTGAAAATGATACACTACTATTGTAGCTACGAAATAAAAAACAACACAAAAAAGAAAACTACATCACAAAAAATCTAAACAAAAGGAGAAATGAAAAATGGAACCCAACCACCCCCAACCAACCCCCCAACAATGGGAAACCCTACTAAACACCCTCCACCAAACAAAACTATTAATAACAAAAAGATTCACAGACACAGCAATAAAAGTAGGCGGAGCAACAACACAAAATGATGAAGAAGTGTATAACTTCTCAATATCAGCATTAAGAGAAGCAGAAACAAAAATAAAACAAGCAAGAAAATATATGACAGTAAACTTTGGACATGTAAGTGATATAGACGATGATGACCTAGAACCCCATAATTTTGATAAAGAGTTTGGCATTGTATGCAGTGATGGTTTTACGCATTGTGATGATGAAGTTGAAGAAGATGATTTTGATGAAGATTTGTTTGGTGATGTTATTTTGAACTTTAAGAGGAACAAGTAATTAATTACATACAAGGAGGACAATATTATGTCTAACATTAACAATCAAGAAACAGGTGCTATACGCACGGTGGACGCTTTGGGGCGCATTATACTCCCAAAGACAACAAGAGAGCAACTGGGCATCTATGAAGGCGACCAGTTTGAAGTAATAACACAAGATGCAACAATAATACTGGTAAGGCACGCCCCAACATGCCTTGCTTGTGATGACGACACAAATGTAGAAAGAATGAACAAAACCTTTCTTTGTGAGGTGTGTAGAGAAGCAGTGCAAAAGACGCTTGGCTAACCAGCCGTGTGCAACCGTAGGGGCGGTTTTTAACCGCCCGCTGGAGCTTGTGCTTTGTCAAACACACCTGCAAGCCGTAAGCATGGCGGGCGGCAGGTTGCCGCCCCTACGAATTTGTTAGCATTCGCCATCAAATGGGAATGTTATTGGGGCGGACGTTGGTAAAATTACGGGAGGGTTGCCGCCACCAGTGGGTCCAGCCGATAAAATGACTGTACCGATAGTAAGCAGCGTAGACAGCACCAAAATCATTGATAACAATCTTTTTTTCATAGGATTATATCATCCTTTCTCGAATTTCAAGCATCGCCCTATTTGCTTCTAGGGACTTTTTCTGTTGCCTGTTTTTAATAAATAGCCTTTCAAGTAGACTGTAGCAATCTAGTGCTTCTAGACGGCTATTGTCTTTAATGAAATAAGGTATAGCAACATTCTCTATATAGTCAACAGCAGTTGGGTTATAGCGGGACATGCTCCTGTTTAGATATATGCTGTACCTCAATGTTTCTAAAAAGATTGTGTAATTGTCGTTGTTTTCTAATGATTTTGCTATCTTTATCAATTCTCTTTCTAGGTCATTTAGTTTTGTGGTTTCCATCATGCAACGGATTTTGTAATACAAAGCCCAAGCATGAAGGTAAGTATTTTCTTCAAAATGATTGAGTGCTTTGCCAAAATATTCAATAGCTTTTTCCCAATTTTTAGAGTATCTATGCACTCTACCTAAATTATGTAAAGATAAACCAATGTAAAACTCATCTTCCGCACTGGTTGCATGAGAAAAGCAGTTATTTAATATATATTCCGCCTCATCGGGCAAACCGATTTTATATAAATTTATAGCTTTTAATATATCTACGCCCAAACTAAGGGCTGTTTCTTTATTTCCAAAAATACTTTTAGGCATCTCGCCTAAAAATGCTATTGCACGAGATGGCTGTTCAATCTCCGTATAGCATACCGCTAGACTATAATAAAGTCTTTCTTCATCGTCTGGCAGAATATCTTTGGTGTTTTTCCTTATATTGAGGGCTTTTCGGTAATATATAAGTGCATTTTCAAAGTCATCTTTGGTGGCATAGTAAAAGCCTTTTTGAAAGTTATAAGAATAAAGGTGTTCGGTATTCATCCTTCCAAAAATGCTTTCAAGAAAGTCCAATTTTTCCTTGGCGACATCCATTTTATTTTCAGCAACAAGCAACGAAACTTCAAAAAGCCGATAAAGTATTGGCAAGTCGTTATCACAAGGGTCAAGCCTAACGACATTTTGCAGTCCAACTTGCATTTCTTTCGCTTTTTTTATATTCCTTTCTCTCATCACGTCACGCCAAATATACAGCCGCCCTTTAAAGGTTTCACATTCAAACACCGTCAAAGGCATACCGGCAATGCCCAAAAACTCCTTAACGGGCTTTATCTCATCTTCTTTGTAGTAATCTTTACCATTTTCAACCCGCGTTACCCTTTTTTCGGGCAGCAAAGCACCTGCGGCAAGGTCACTTTGTGTTATGCCTATGCTTTTTCGTATTAGCATGGTTTTTTCTGCTATCATTGCTGCGTCGTTGCTTTGTTTTGGGTGCTCCATTTTTAAAATTCACCCCCGATAAATTATTTTGTCGAAAACTTCTTAACAATATTGTATCACAACTTGCAAAATAATGCAAGTATATTTTGAAATTTTTTGTAATTTTGCACCACATTGCAGGGGCGACCACCCCGACCGCCCTGTGGACGTAATTGCAGGGGCGGTTTTTTAACCGCTCCTGCGAAGACACAAAAAAGCACTGTGTAAAAACACAGTGCCGAAAATTAACGTTTAGAGAATTGTGGTACACGGCGGGGATTTACATTTCTGCTTCAAAGGCTTTGGAGATTTCTGAAAAACAACACTACATCACCTTGTTATAATGCCCAACAAAATCCATATGCAACTGTGCGTCATTAGTACCGCCAAACATAGTGTTTGCACCAATAGCTATATGGAAAGTTCCGCAGGCTTTTTCGTCCAATACAGTATATCCGCAAAGGCTTGTGATACTTGGGTTTAGCCCAAACCCCAACTCACAAATGGTCTTGCTTTTTGCATCCAATTTTTCAAAATGACCATCTAGCAACGCATTGTCGGCATTGACAACAACCCCGCCTTTAATGGTGAGTGTAACATTTTCAAAATTGCCCCAATCACCAGCATATAGAGTTTTGAAGAAAACTGTGCCATTTGTTTTGGCTTCTATCGGGGCAATGTATACCTCGCCGCAAGGCATATCTCCGTCACCAGCGTCAATGTACCACTTTCTTCCGGTTAAATCAAAATCTAAACGGCAATTTGTACCAGTGAGCAATGCAAGTTCACCCTTCGGCTTCATCTCGGAAATTTTTGCCTCACATACAGCTTTTAGAGCATTGTAATCTACATCATATGCCGAATACATACGCTTTGCAAATTCATCGTGACTCATATTAGCTTCTGAGGCATTTTCCGAAGATGGTATGCGTATTTGGGTCATGCGCTTTGCTTTGCTCACTGCGCCAAAAAGTCTACCCATGTAATTTTTGTACAACATCATTTTCTCGTCGTCTAACTTTGTGCCAAGCACCACAGGTTGATAACAAAATATATCTAATACCGCATCAAAATTAGATAAACGCTCAAAATACTTATCATTAAAAGTTGTGCCAACCAACTCTGTAAAGCGTTTTGCGTTAACTGTTCGTGACTGCTGCATCTCCACAGGCGACGCACCGAGACTTGCTACCGCATCTGCAAAATGGTGCATAATTTCAATGTCGGCATCTTCGCCCCAAAAATGCACTAAAACGAGTTCATCAGCCGTAATGCCGCTTGCGGCTACGATTTTTTGTATAATTTCTTTTTGCATGTCATCACTTCCTAAAAATATTTGTTGCGCAACAAAGTAATTATATCATTATAAAATCAAATTGTCAATATTGTTTTTATATAAATATAATTAAATTTATTTTTGACGAAGCAAACCATCGGACATCAGCTCGTAAACCTCGCCGCAGACCTCTTGCAAATATTTTCTGTCATGTGAAATGCTTATTATTGCACCGCCAAATTCTCCCAATGTGCGGCGAATTTCAGGGGCAGAAAGCGGGCTAAAATTGCGTGTTGGCTCGTCAAGCACAAGCACATTTGCGTTTTTAAAAACCATGTCCAAGAACAGCACCTTTGCCTTTTGTCCGCCGCTTAAACTGCCTATTTTGCCCGACATTTCGTCCTTTGTAAATTTCATGCCCCCAAGATATGTTCTTGCTTTGGTAATGTCCAATTTTTGCCCGCTTGGGGCTAAAAAGTCCAACACCGACTGACTGTAATCAAGCACCTCTTTATAATCTTGCGGCATATATACAGCGATTATATCTTTGCGGTCTTTTAGCTCATTCCACATTTGGCGCAGCAGGGTGGTTTTGCCCACGCCGTTTTTGCCAACAATACCGATGCGAGCCGCCCCAACAACACGTAATTGCGGTATATCAAGGATAACTTTGCCGTTTGGAATGTGGGTTTTTGGGTCAAACCCTGCCAAAATTGCCTCTTCCATCTGCGGAATGTCAAAAAATTCTTCCGCTTGCCGCTCCATGCGCCTGCCTGCCGACTTTACAGCCTTCATTTTCTTTTTCAAAAGCCGCCCGCCCGCTGGGTCGCCGCGGGAAATGGCATTTTGCTGATGCTCCACCTTATCGTGGATTTGCTGCCAACGCTCCATCTGCACCTTGTGTTCTGTGCGTTGTTTTTTTGCAACCTGCATTTGCTTGTCGTATGCCAAACCACGGGACTTTACGTATTTAGCGTAACCTCCGTGATAGATGGTAATTTTACTTTTGGTTTTGCGCACAAGCTGCTCAATATGAATGACAACATTTGCGGTGCGCTCTATTAATGTTTCGTCGTGGGAAATAAAAATGATAGGCAACCCGCAGTTGTTAATGAAATCCTCAATCCAATCCAGCGTCTCCAAGTCTAGGTCGTTTGTGGGTTCGTCCAGTAGCAGAATATCGGGGTTTTCCATTAAAATTTTTGCCAACTGCATTTTGATTTTTTCGCCGCCGGAAAGGGTGGACATCGGGCGGCTTTGCGTTGTAAGCTCTGCATCAATACCAAGAGAATTGAAAATTTTGACATATTGTTTCAAATTTATGCCGCCAAAAAAGTCTTGTATAGGCAGGGCGAGCTTATCGTTTGTTAAAAACTGCGGCAGATATGCCATTTTTGCTTTGGTAGCAATTTGACCGTCATGCTCACAATAGCCGTCAATTAAAGATTTGTCGAAAATAAATTGCAAAAGGGTAGATTTTCCGTTGCCTTCTTCCCCAATAATAACGGCTTTGTCGCCGTGATTAAGCACAAAGTTAAAATTTTCTACGAGCATTTTGTCGCTTACAATATGGCGTATGCTCACATTTTTAATTTCTAACATATTCCTCCAATCCGTCAAAATGGCGGGTTTTGAAGCACACAAAAAGACCATGCGTGCAACCAATACATTTTGACATCAAAACCACACGGCCAATGCCGCAAATTTACGTTTTTTGTCCAAATGAATTAGTTGTTGTTCACGCTCTGGCCTCCAATTTTGTTGTTATTATTTCATCCTAGCACAAAGACACGTAAAAGTCAATAACAAAATTTATGCACCGTAGGGGCGGCTTGTAGCCGCCCGCACTAGCTTACGTTTTGCAAAACACACCTGCAAACCAAAAGCATAACGGGCGGTTAAAACCGCCCCTACGGTGTGTTTGCAAGGCATGTTTTTAAAGCAGAGAAGTAAGCCCCTCTGCTTTTTGTTTATGCGGCATCATCGAAACAAGCCGCCACGATTAAGTATAGGAACGCTGTATAAAAATAATATATCTTGGTCGTTAAAATCTATGAAATTGGAGAGAAGATGGCTTGATATATAACGAATGTCAACGAGGGTGATTTTGGAGTATCCCCCCAGAAACAAAGGTGCGATGCTTGACCCAAAGGAATCACGAAAAATAATAAGCTCACGGTCTGTTGCAGCATTGGGAGCATATACGGTAATTATAGCTTGCGCCCCCGCCAAAAACATATCGTATCCGTCCAAGCCCTCAAACAATCTAGGGTTGTAAACCCCAAGCCTTAATTCTTCCCCTTGAAATGTTACATACCTCGAAAAAACAAATTCACGGTTTTGTTCCATCAAAGTGTGTACAATAGCATTTTCGGTATATTGGTTTGTTAAAAAAACCAGCTCGTCAGCCCGCACGGGCAAGGCGGCTGCGCCGTGGAAATTACCTCTAAAATTAGGGAGGGTATGGCTTGTAAAACTGTCAGCAGGCGGCAAAGTCGCACCCATGGCGTTCGCAATATGCTCTGCTATGGGATGCAAAGCCTCTTGCCGCCAATGTATATCTGTGCGATAAAAATCATCCAGCGACATTATTTCAAAAAGGTCGATATAATTATGGCTTCCCATGTATCTATGAATAATCTCCATAAATTCGTAATAGTCCAAGTGAAGAAAGCCGTGGCTTGGTGCTAAAAAGTAATTTTTGTCGGGGATTATTGCGTAAAACACGTTCATCCCTTGAAAAAGATTGTGGCTCATTCCTGCAAGCCAGCGTGCGTTTTCGATAGCAGCCGCATCATTTAAAGGATGCTCCATTTGTGATAAATGCCCGCCCGCAAGGAAATAGCCGTTGTGGTCGCGTTGACCCAATGCATAGCGGCGGGTCATTGCGTTAATGGTTCTAAATAGCTCTCTTGCGGGGAATTGGTCTTGCATGTAGGGCTCTAGGTCAGTCATTGTTTGCCCGCTTAAAATGCCGCCTGCACTAACGACGGGCGGACGTGCCATCAACCGCCTTTCTGTGCGGGAATTGGCTATATCGGGCATGACAAAAAAAGCTATCCCTAATCCGAAAATTATCAGCAAAAATATTGCTATTGTCAATATATCCCTGCGTTTTTTCATTTTGCCACCTAAAACCTAAAATAAATAAACGGGTTAAACGACCCATCCACCAAATTCGCCGTAACTAATATTAGGGCAGCCGCCACCAAAACGGGCTCTAGCCACCTTAATTTTGAGTCTTGCTTCAATTTGTCTTGCGCAATATATTTTAAAAGGGGTGTTGCGCCAATGATTGCAAGCACAAAAAGCCAGCCGTAGCTACGCAAGTAATATATAGATTCCGCACCCGCAACAGGGATGCCGCCTATACCAAAAAGACCTGCCAAGTCCGACATTGCCCCTGAAATTCCTTCGCCATTAAACAACACAAAGCTGATAATTATAAAAAACATTGTGTAAATGTGAGCAAGGGGTCGCCACGTCCGCTCTAATAATTTAGACAGAAAAAGCCTTTCCATTAGCAAGAAAGCCGCCATCATCAAGCCCCATAGAATGAAGTTCCAGTCTGCCCCATGCCAAAGCCCTGTCAATGCCCATACAACGGCGATATTGACCACCCATCGCCCCGCCTTTACACGGTTGCCGCCCATGGGGATATATACATAATCCCTAAACCAGCGACCCAATGTAATATGCCATCTGCGCCAAAATTCGGTGATAGAGCGGGATACGTACGGATAGTTGAAGTTTTCAGGAAATTTAAAGCCAAACATTCGCCCAAGACCAATCGCCATGTCAGAATACCCCGAAAAATCAAAATAAAGCTGCCCCGCAAAGGCAAAGGCATATAGCCAATAAAATAAGACGCTTTGCTCCTGAGAGCCTCGGAAAATCTCCACCAAATACCCCAAAGAATCCGCAATAAGCACCTTTTTTGCAAGACCAACGCAAAAACGGCGTATGCCTGCGGCAATGTCCCCTACCCGCTCTTTACGACTTTCTAGCTCCACTTCAATTTCGGAATAACGCACAATAGGGCCTGCGACCAGTTGTGGGAACAAGCACACAAAAGTTGCAAAGGTTGTAAAGTTGGCTTGCGCCCTCACGTTGCCACGGTATACGTCAATAGTATAACTCATTGTTTGGAATGTAAAAAAGCTAATGCCGATGGGCAAAGGCACTCCCGTCAAAGGTATATCGCTTCCAAAAATGGAATTGGCCGTTACAATAAAAAAATCGATATATTTGAAAAAGCCAAGCATAGCCAGCGACACAGCCACAGCGGCAATCATAAGCCCCTTTGTCCGCCGTGGCTTGTCCCTGTTTTTTTCTATTAGCAAAGAAAAAATAAAGTCAGAAATTGATGAAATCAAAAGCAACACGGTATATAGCTGTTCGCCAAAGAAGTAAAACCCAAGGCTAAACAGCAATAATACCGTGTTCCTGTATTTGCGAGGTGCAACATAATAAAACAGCAACACCAACGGCAAGAAAATGTATAAAAATGGCAGACTAGAAAATACCATAACTTAAATTAGTCAAACAAATAAGGCACATTTGCGCCAATGCCGTCAACTTCTGCCTCGGTGGCCATTGCCATCACAATAAATTGCCCATTAACAAAAACGTCCATTTTTTCAGCGTTAACACAAATCCATCTAGCGGGGTCGGCATTAGCTTCAATTTGCGCCGCTATGTATTCGACATCCATTCCTTCGGGTACTTCCAAAAGAACCACAGCGTGAGGGATAACATTTATCATTGCCTGCGACATAACGCCTCTTGAGCCTTCAATGTAGTCAATGAACAAAACATTGTAAAAGTTATCTGACGTAAGTTCCCAAGTTTCAACCATAGGCACTTCTACGCCTTCATATAGTCTATCCATAAGTGCCGCCAATTCAGGGTCTGGGTTGCCTCTAGGGTCTACCCAATCACCAGGGTTCCATTCGCCATTGTCGTTACCATCTACAAATGAGTAATCCCCATTATAATCGGGTTCATTGTCATACCCATTATTTTCGTCATTTCCGTTACCGCCGCAGGCAACAAGCAAAAGCCCCAAACCCGCCGTCAGCATAACTGCAAAAAACCTTTTCATTTTAAAACTCTCCTTTTTTATTTTTAGTATTTGCTTGCACAATATATTTAGACGCAGTTAGAACAAAAAAAGTTTCAACTTTTTAGCCAAAAATTATTTTTGCGTAAATATCACGCATTATAATAGCTATCTCATTTGCTTTTTTGGAATTCCCTGCTTTTTTATAGCGGCATTCCAAATGCTCACAAAAATCCAACGCAAAGAAAAGCTCGCTTTTTCCTATCAAATATGGAATTATCACATTTTCAATATTCTCTGCCGAACCATTTTCTTTAAAGTGCATTTCTTTTCGCAATCCATCAAACAGCATTGTAAAACGTTCGCTATTAGTTGCATTTGCCAAAACATCCGCCGCCAGCTCTTTCGCTTGTGCTGCCTGTTTTAACTCCAAAAGACAGCGGGCTTTATAATAGCTATTATGAAAATAATCCAGCCCGCCAACCCAAAAATATTCATGTGCCTTATTAAAATAGGCCAATGCTTCTTTGTGCTCGCTTCTTTTCATATGGTAAACGCCCAGCAAGTTTAAAATCATACCAATATATTTTTTGCGCCCCAATTTTACACCAATCGCCTCGGCTTTTGTAAGTGCCGCATCTAAAATAGGCTTTGCCCGCTCTGGCTCATTTAAAAGCAAGTATGATTTACAAAGAACATGCTCTATAAATACAGAAAGTATGCTTAATGGGGTATTCTTGTGTCTTTTGCGGGCTTCTTCCAAATACATTATGGCACGCACGGGCTGACTTAACATCGAATAGTCCGCCGCAATACTATAATACGCCGCCGCCAAATTTCCTCTTGTGTACTCTGAATAATCTATGGCACGCAAGCCATACTCCAAGGCTCTTTCATAATCTTCACGCCTAAAACACAGCGTGCCAAGGTTACGGTAATATTGAAAAAGGTGCTCGCCATTCATCTTGGCTTTGTCAAGGCTATTCATCTTATTTTCGGCATCATCAAAATCGCCTATGGTAATACATAATCCTGCATCATATAAATGATACAACATTATCAAATCACGCTCAAAAGGCAGGTTTAATATGACCGCAAGCTCACTTCCCAAATCCTTTGCATCATCAATACGTCTGTGCGCCATTAGCTCCAACCAAACAAAAAGACTTTCACGATATGCAGCAATTTCGGCATCACTAAACGGCGCATTTTTAATACCCATGGCGGCTTTTATGGCTTTAAGCATATTTTCATCACATTCTGCCATGCCTCGTTCTATGCGGCTAATTGTAGCAACGCCACAGCCAATGTCTTTAGCTAAATTTTCTTGAGAAAGCCCCAAATGACACCGAATTTTCTTAATTTTTTCACCAATCGTCATAAAATCGCTCCGCCCTTTTTCACAATATTGTAATTTTACATCAAAATCTCCTAAAAAGTCAAGCCCTATGAAAAAACAACCGCTTGCTCAAAATTATTGCACATTATATAATTGAAAGAAATATGAAAGGTGTGATAGCATGGCAGTAATTGAAGTAAATGATTTGGTACGCAATTTCACCACAGGTGATGGTATGTTTAACCGCAACAAAAAAACAATAAATGCTGTGAAAGGCATTAGTTTTGAAGTGCAAAAAGGTGAAATTTTTGGGCTTTTGGGACAAAACGGAGCCGGCAAAACTACTACAATAAAAATGCTAATAACCATGCTTGCGCCCACAAGCGGAACTTGCCGTGTTCTTGGGTTTAATAGCTTTGGGCAGGAAAAACACATCCGCCACCGCATTAATTTTATTTTTGGCGGCGAATATGGTATTTACCGCCGTCTTTCTGCCCGTGATAATTTGAAATATTTTGCAAACCTTTACAAAGTAGACAAAGCAGTGCGGGACAGACGTGTGGACGAACTGCTTGAATTGGTAGGACTTTCAGACCGTGCTGACACCCGTGTGGAAACCTTTTCCAAAGGAATGTCGCAGCGTGTTCAAATTGCCCGTGGACTTATAAATAATCCCGAAGTGCTGTTTATGGATGAGCCTACTATCGGGCTTGACCCACTGGGTGCAGAAAAGCTACGTGAAATCATTAAAAAATTGCAGGCAGATGGCACAACAATTTTATTGACCACCCACAATATGTATGAAGCTGATGAGCTTTGCGAGCGTATTGCCATTATTAAAAGCGGCGAGATTCTAAAATTGGGTACGCCGCAAGAAATTAAAGCAAACCTTAAGCCCCGCAGAGTGGAAGCAGTGGCTAGGGATGAAATAACGCTGGAAGACGCTTACATACAGCTTGTGAAAGGAGCTGATGAATAATGAAATCATCCTCCATCATCTTGACTTCACTTTCACTGCAAATGAAGCAGACTTTTGTGCGCCCTATGTTTAAGTACACAATGATAGTCGGACCGCTTTTGTACACCATAATACTCGGCGAAATTTTTAGAAACGCCAGTGCAGAAAGTTTTGTAGCATATGTTGTGTTAGGCAGCGGGCTTTTAAATTTATGGAACTCCATTGCTTTTTCGTCCGCAGGTGATATTAATAGGGAGCGTTTCTCAAATACTCTTTCCATTATATTTACAGCCCCTGCGGACTTCCGCTTAATTCTGCTTGGCAAAATAATAGGCAATACCATCCTTTCTCTTGGCGCATTCTTTTTAAGCGTGTTTTTCGCCATTGCTTTATATCGCCCAGAAATTGCCGTACAAAACTGGCTCTTACTTGCTATCTCACTGCTTTTGGCTCTTGTTGCCTTCATAGTCGTCAGCATATTTATAGCATATCTGCTTACTCTCTCCAAAAAAACCGAGCTGTGGATGAACTGCCTCACATACCCCTTCGCAATCATTTTCGGTTTTTTGTTCCCTATTGAAAATCTGCCGCAAGCCGTGCAGTATTTTTCGTGGGTATTCCCTCCAACATGGGCTGTGCGGCTTATGCGGTACTCAGTAACCGAAACGGCATACAGCTTCACCGATGCTTTAATTCCGCTGTTAATCACAACAGTAATTTTCACACTTTTGGCAGGGCTGTTGTACAAAGCAATTTTTAAACAAGCGAAAGTTTCAGGTACGCTGGATATGGCGTAAGGAGGGATAAAATATGGTGTCAAGATTTTTTTCGCAGGTAT
>Ga0123352_10016040_pt1 | contig 11927 bp, 12 predicted proteins | sample TergutLab28metaG_FD_89700 | JGI IMG/M metagenome (GOLD analysis project Ga0123352, IMG submission 89700) | Labiotermes labralis P1 segment gut microbial communities from Petit-Saut dam, French Guiana - Lab288 P1 | ecosystem: Host-associated > Arthropoda: Insects > Digestive system > Gut ...
ACCCATTGGTGGTAAAACAAAATAAAAAAAAATATGGAGAGGAGGAAAGCATAAAAGTGGGGAAAGACAGAATAAGGGGGGGGGGGGGGGGGGGTTAATTCTGGCACCAAAGGGTTAAGAGAGATTTAAATGGCAATTGTATCTGGTAGAGCATGGACATTTAAATTTCTATCAAGCAAACACACAGGGTTCAACTTATGGTATGCTAGGCCATTTGCTGGTACAATTTAGTGACCAGCCTATGTCTTAGGCAATAAAGTTTAGACCCTTTGGCACTGGATATGGACGTTTGCAGTTCAGTACGTATGTTATGTAAAATGTGATTATTTTATGAACCAAAAGAGATAACGTTATAATACGCAGCATTTTTTTGGATAACAAATTTTGTAGTATGACTCAAAAAGTTCAGTAAATATATTTAACTGAATATAAGACATACTCGTATTATCATGGTGTGGTAGCAGTACTTGCATCTCGTATATAGGATGGGCAGTGAGAAAGGTTAATGGATTTTGGATATTTTCCCATGTCAAATGCTTGGCAGTGAAAAATGCAAATGAACTGTGACAACTTGTAAATTATGACATAGTAATTTTGGTACATGTGGGCCGGGATAGGGCAGTCTGTATAGCGACTGGCTATGGGCTGGATGGTCCGGGGATCGAATTCCGGTGGTAGCAAGATTTTCCGATCCTCTCCACATCTGCCCTGGGGCCTACCCAGCCTCCTATACAATGGGTACTGGGTTGTTTCCGGGGATAAAGCGGACGGGGCGTGGCGTTGACCATCCACCCTCATCTAGTGTTGAGGTTAATGAAAGAGTAGAGCTATACCTCTACTCCCTGTATGGGCCTTCATGGCCTGTTCTACAGTGATTAAAAAATTATTAATTTTGATACATAGTAAAAAAAATAGGTGCAGGTAACTGTGTCTGTGTGTCATTAACATCCATAGTTGTTGCATTTTACCAAATGAACTTCTTTAACCTCAGCTGTGTAACCACTGATTTGTCTTCCCAACTGGACTGTTCATACGAGAAAGAAGTCAACAAAAACAAACAGCAGCAGTAGTAGCAGCAACAACAACAACAACAGTAGTTTTGTGATTTTATAACCATTTCCCATGCGGAGATCCCCACACTTGAACGTAGTAACTCAGAATGACAACGTTGTAGCAGCTGGGAGATTCAGTGTTCTCATAGTGGTGTTGGTGAAGATCCAAGCCTTGTAAGATATGATGCTGAGTTTTTGGGTGTATAGTTTCTGATGTTTTAAAGGATCGTAGTGCCTTCATCATCACAGTGTCAAGCAGTCCAAGAACAGTGACCATGGGGGCAGATGGTGTCCATTATATAGGTGTTGTGGCTTAACCACACATCCTTTGTATTCACCACACTGATCACCCACAACTGTTCCCCACACGACTCCTGTTCTGAGACTCGAACCTACACATAAAAGTCACTGTGATCCTTAATGACATCAGCAGCTACTCACCCAAGAACAGAGAAGACATGTCTTCATCACTTTGGGAACTGAACACTTAGCTAGTTTGGGTCAAGAAGTTTTGAAAACAAGGGGTTTTAATTTTAATAATGATTAATGAAATATTAAAATGTTTGTGATTATAAAAGTGCACTTGTTGGAAAAAGAGAATTTTTTACTGTGGTGGGAATGTGGTCTGTTTTGACCAAATGCATGGTGGGTGCAGGATGAGAAGGTACAGAATCACTGGCATGGTTGACAGGGCTGTGAGTTGTGAAGTTTTTGTGTACTTGCAACAAATATGTGACTTATTAGATATTTTTCTTCTGTAAGGAAATAATATTCATATATATATATATATATATAGGGTGATTCAAAAGGATGGATTTAATTGAACAGTAAACGGTGCCTCAACACATGCCAGACAGTTGGTTGTGGTATTCCAAGTTCTCTGCTTGCTCTGCGGGTTGACTTGCATGGGCTACGCTCAGAACTCTATTGAATTCGTCTCACGTTCTCCACTGATACATGTGGTCAGCCAGAGCTTTTGCCTCTACACAGCCTGTTGGCTCAAATTGGTGTTTCCAAAGACAAATGCTCTTCCCCGTTGGCGGTTGAATGTTGAAAAAAAGACGAAACACACGCTGCACAGCAGTCGCCGACTCAGTTTTAATGAACTCACGAATGCAAAAAATCTTCTGCTGCATAGTAGCCATTTTGCTCTCATCTATTGCTGCTGCACAGCTGTGCGCAAGGCAAGCGCTCTAGTGGTGGTATTTGAAAATTTAGGACCTCCTCTTTCAAATGTTATGTAGATCATTCACTTACCATTTATAGTTCAGGAAATATAGACGTATGAAATTGAGTCCATCTTTTTGAATCATGCTGTGTGTATATATTATATATATATATATATTTTTGTTCTCGCAAACAGATAGCATCATCATAAAGCCAAAGGAGAATGTCGCTACTGCAGGGTGGTTCATAGGAATGATGTTGGCCATTGCATTCTTGTTGCTTGTGTTGATAATTGTCTGCATCATCAAACGTAACCGCGGCGGAAAGTATGCAGTTCATGAACGGGAGGCTGCGCATGGGCGCACAGACTATCCAGAGGAGCCAGGATTTCATGAATATTCACAACCGTAAGTATGAGTCGCTTTAGACAGGAACCTTGTTGTTTGCTATGTTGATACATAATAACTTTACTTCCAAGCTTCTGTATTTCTTCACATAATTCAGCCCCCCCTCTCTATCGCTCTCTCACTCACACACACACAAACGCACGCACGCGCGTGCACACAAAATATCTATGTGAAGAATGTATAAATTAAAATTTTCATTTATAAAACCAAACCAATGCACATGTGACAAACACATCAGTGTAGTCTTGCACTATTGTGGCATTTAATGTAATATATTTTATATTTTTATGTTTATTGTATATCTTTGACAACAGTATACAAATTTCAGGATTTAACTAAGAAATTCAGTATATTCACAGGATGTCATCCACAGTGGATTGAACTCAACGCTAGATGTATACACAGACAAATGCTGCATCAGTATAATAAATGTAGAATTTTAACCATCCTCTATCATTTTGTATATTTTATATCAGCTGCAAAATTCAGTATGACCTATATTTAATACTTCAGTAATATATTATACTCATGATACCCTTATGTGGGCCAGGTAGCTTAGTTGGTGTAGCGACTGACTACAGGCTGGACGGTCCAGGATCGAATCCCGATAGGGACGAGACTTTCCGCCCATCCAGGCTGGCCCTGCGGCCCACCCAGCCTCCTGTACAGTGGGTACTGGGTCTTTCCCGGGGGTAAAGTGTGGCCAGGGCATGCTACTGACCACTCACCCCCTTCTAGTGCCGCGGTCATGGAAGAGTAGAGCTATACCTCTTCCCACCCTCTGGGCCACACCGGGCTTGTAGTGGGATCACCTTACCTTTACCTTTACATGATATGTTTATGCATACCCAGCCATCCTGCACTTTGAATTGAGCTGCTGAATGCTACATACAATGAATATTACGGCTGTAAGCTGTTAATGCTTTAGCAAGTTTTAAATTTGGTGTATGAACTCTTTGAGGATGGCACAGATGTGCCAAAATGTGTAGGAGTAGTGAAAGACTCTGCTGCTATGTTTGTCATTTGTGCATTTGTTTAGTTTTGTAAATGTACATTTTAAGTAAAATGCTTCCAATAAATAATTTAATAGATAACCTAAATTAATTTATCTTGTATAAAGATGCAGTGGAATTGACAACTTGTGCTGCTCCAGTGCAATCTATTAATGGCCTCAGAAAGGCACTTTAGGATTTTCTTGGGTGTTTGAGGATTCGAGTCTCTTGGGATATAATTGTATGTTGTTGGATGAGTAATTCCAGATGTTCTGAAGGATTGTGTTGCCTTCACCTTCAAGGTAAGGTTACCATTGAAGATGGTGATACACTCTTTTGAAACATCGGGAACCGTTCATCCAGTGACGGTGTCAAATCCCAGACGACTCAAATGCTCATCAAAACCGCTGTGAGTACCTTGATTCTGGTACCTTTTGTTTCCATGTCCGTGAACTTTGTGGTGCAGAGTTAGCCTTAAAAAGTTCATATTACGTAAGAAGAGTGTCGGAGGTTCATCACCATGTTTAAAAAATTCTGCCATTTGAAATTTCATTTTAATTTTCCCCTCTGAACGCCATGTTTCTGCATGATTTAATTATCGTCGCTGTACTAAGTGAAATACGAGTTAAGTTATTCATATACATCTGTGATCTTTCAGACTAGATGATAAATCCCATGGTCGGGGGTCAATGAGTAGTGACCCTAAAGCTGCCCCTGAAAGTGACACAGACTCCATGGCAGAATATGGCGATGGAGACACAGGTTGGTAACACAGATATTATTTTCATGTCGCTCTTTGTCTGTGTTTCTCTTCTGATTGCAAACAGATTCCCCCCCCCAAATTTTTAATATTGTAAGAGACTGCAAGCATATATATATTATGAAGTATGATTATTGGTACTTTATGAAATTAATTTATGAAAATAGTTAAAGAAGTTACACTCACCTCTGTCAAGGGAAAGGATTTAAAGTAACTGGTGGTGGTAGGATGAAACTGATGCATAGGGAGTCAATATTTAAAATCTTTGCTCTGTGCTCTGCTTGTTGATGCAGAAGCATGTTCATGTGTCACAAGGAAATTTTCATGTAATGCATTTCTGTCCACTTACAGTGGTGATTTAGAAGTTAGTATGTGTGGAGCATGTAGCTGTACAGTCGTGCTCTGCCATGTGTGGACTGAGATAAGTGTAAAGTTATTTGACAAAGGCACAGTATGGGATGTTATGTATATGAATTAATGAGGGGTACACAGTGGTGCAGTTGGTTGAGGCACTGCGCTAAAACTGGAAGGTCACAGGTTCAATTCTTGATCATGTCATTGCAATTTTTCATTGACATAATCCTCCCGGCCACACTATGGCCCTGGGTTTGACTCAGCCTCTAACAGAAATGAGTACCAGGAATATTTCCTGGGGGGTAAAGATGGCCAGTGTGTAGGACTGACACCTTACCACCTTCATGTGCCAATTGTCTTGAAATCTGAGAGCCTCAACCTACTGGAACCCTCAGGGCCTGTCCAGGCCAGTAATGGGATTTGCTTTACCTTTGTATGAATAAATGACACAGGGAAGGTCAATATGCTGTATACCTGTTTTGAAGTCTCTTGCTCTCATTTTGTTTTCTTCAGTGTATTACTGTTACATTTACCACTACTAGAACTGCTATGAGCTTGATGGAAATTTTACAAAGGTTCCCTTTGACAGAGGAAAGTGAGTGCATTTTATAGTCAGCAGCTGACTCATTAGGCTGTGCATGTGTGTTGAAATGACTTGCAGGCTACTTCTGTTTCTCCATGTTCAAAAAGTTCCATGTAGGAAGGGTATAAACCACAGGCATTTGGATGTTCAGGTACACAATGCAGAACCTGCAGAGGCACTTCTTAATGGAAGTTCCTGTTGCAGGTATTGCATTTAACTCTGTGGGAAGCATGGCTCATTTATTTTCACTGTGATTGTTATGTCTTTGTACTTAATGGTACATTTATTTGTTAGTTTTTTAAAAGTTGTTCTCTTGTGTATTGAAATATTAGGTCTGTGTAAACACCATGTCATTCTGCCATTTGCTGCTTGAAAATGTCATTAGATCAAAATACTACTTCATTAGAGGAGAGAATATGTTGGTATTTGTAAGCAAGACCTTGAATCTCAGTCGTGTCATGTTCATGTTGCAAGTTATTTTACACATTCTTATAATAAAACCAACAAGATGCACTAAATCTATTTTTGGAGTAATACTGTACATGTTTCAGACAGTTCCTCTGTCCATCGTCAGGAGTTTTTTACTGTACACACAGCAACAGTATATGTCATACAGGTTTGCTGACAGCTTGGAAGCAGGATCAGGACAGAACTCAGTTCCGTCCTGATCCTGCTCACGGTCAAAAACTCCTGATTATGGACAGTTGGAACTGTCCGAAACATGTACAATTTTATTCCAAAAATAAATTTGGGAAATTAATGCATCTAGTTGGTTTTATTATAAGAATTTATAACGATGCACGGTCACCTGAATGTCAGATTATTTTACACACTTAAGACCAAGTGTTTTGTTTAATTCTCCAGTAATTTTAGAGGAGAAGAAAAGAAAAAAAAATTATTGAAATGCATCTAGCTATTTAGGGGGTTAATGTTTAGGAAGATCTGTTCCTTGTAATGTTTTCATAGACCTTGTGTAATATCCGTGCCTATAGAACTGCAGTTGTTTGTGCTGCTTCTTAGCGAGTTTGTGAACCTTCTTAATACTGCTGAAGCTGTCCTATTTACAGTGATTTTGTTTATGATTTATTTTATTTATTTATTTTTTATTTTATTTTTTTCACTTTTTGTTTGGTTTTAATTTTTGTTGATGTGTTGATGTTGCACTTGTGTACAGAGGGCATGAATGAAGATGGTTCATTTATTGGCCAGTATGGCCGCCAGCAGAAGAAGCAAGGAGAAACGAGTTCAGGGGGCTTCGCCACTCTTGTGTAGTTGGTGAAGCGATAGTCAGCATCATGTTACGTAGGTACGTTTATCATTATTCTCACACCTACTGCAGACAAACTGAGTGAAAATTTTTTCTGTAAAAAGGTACGTATGAGAAAGTTGTTTTGTTTAAGTTCCATTTTCTTTACTTCTGCCCTCTTGGTAAAATTTTGATCAGTCCATTGATCAACTAGCAGATATTTTGTATGGTACATTGAAACATCTGTCTGATATTCCCCATATGTTTCTGTAATGGGGTGCGGTGGTCGTCCCAAACACCGACACCATTACCTAGAAAGGGTATTCGCTGCCACCACTTTGGACATTACTATGACATATTTCACTAAATAATATATTCTACGACACTACAACATACTACATAAATATACAACATTAAAGAAAGAACAATAACCCAATCAAATCTAAGGCACAACATAGGGTGCTTCTCCAACACAAAGATTACAATTTCCTCTAAAGGAATTTCCATAAGGAAAGTCTGATCACCTCAAATAAGACCAAATATTATCTGAATCATTTCTACACTTCAGTTTGGTACAGAACAACTTAACTATGCTAACCTGGTACAATAATGAGCAACAAAGCCCACATTTTATAAAATTTGTTCCTTCTCTGCTTCCACATCTGTCGTTACTGAAGTTTGAACCAAGACTCTCGTCGCTTTACAAAACCACACCACGCTTCTAAGCCAAAATCAGCATTCACCTAGCAACAGTCTTCTGCAGCTTCAACTATTTGCTGTTGCTATGTGAATGAGAGGTGATCTGGACTTCCTCTTTGTTCAACTGGGAGATGCACCCACCCATCCTTAAAATGCTACCAACATATGTGAAATAGAATAAAATAAAGTGTTCTCTACAGGGCACTACAATTCTTTTGTTGTGTGATTTTCATGTCTTCTGATCATGCAAGGTCAGCCATTTAAACAATGTGTGATTACATCAGATGTATCATTTTTGTAAGTGTCATTGTCCCCACCTCATTCATGCAGAATTCTTGCTTTTCATATACACTCTTTCAAGAATAATCATTTCTGAGGAAAGTGGAGTTACAAATAATGTTGTGGTTTTTGAATGTAAATACCTGTAACTGGCTTTTACCTGTAATTTTCTATTAACTTATAAAATGTCACTGTGCATCGCCTAAGAGTGAATGATGGTTTCCTAGTGGAGGTGATGTGGAGGCTTAGTCGTAATAGGCGAATGTACGAACTGTGTTCTATAGTTGTTGTTATGGTATCATTTTGCGTAGTTCTGTTTTGCTTCCCCATGAGTTCAACATTTAAAAGTCATGCAATTTAGTATTGTTGTTCCTGGTATTTGTTTCTCATACCTATCATGGTTGGAAAGTCACTGAATCTACATTTTTTTTTATAAAATATGAAATATTACACAAATAAAAAAAAACCCTTGGGTGACCACTGATTCTATCGGAGTTTTTGAGAGTTCTGTGTACCTCCGTCGGTGTGTAAGATAGAAACATTTCGTTGTTTGCGGACAACTGCGATGTGCATGTGCCTCATTAGAGCAACACTTCATGACGCGCTTATTGACAGTCTTCTTGGGCGTGGGATGGTGAGTAACTCATATATGCTGAGGCACATATGGGCTGAAATCACTTATTCACTACATGTGTCATGCCACTGAGTGAGTGTACATGAAGATATTACTGACAGGTGTGTTGAGTTGAACTTCAATTTATTGCATTATCACGCTGGTCTTTTAGTAAGTAGAAAATTCACACATACATATTATGATGCTGAGCAATTTTATAGGGTACACAGTCCCTCTCAGGCAGACACAGTTCTGTCCAGCAGGTAGGAATCTCTGCCTTTGTATTTTGTGCGTCCACCTTGACTTTGGAGTAGAACTGTTTGGTGGTACTTATGTTCTCTCTTGATAGTAAATTCAATAAATATTATCACATAACACAGATACAAGAGATTATAATGCTCTCCCCACTCCAACATGCAGTTTTTATGACCAGATGTGAGGAAACAGATCGTAAGAGACTGTTGATGGTTCAGGTATGTACTGAAGCCATGAAAAGAAGTCCCACTGGATGTTGACACTTAAAAACACTTAAAGCGTGCCTGTCTATGCTTACTTGTGTATTTACCTATAGTACAAAGCATGCAGCACTGTCAAGGGCTGTTAACCTGCTTGTCACTATGAACATTCTTGTAAATAGTGTGGACCGATGACTGGAGAGAAGGATTACAGTCTCCTGCAGTTTGACGTTTCATTTCTGGGTCAGTGATTCCCAGTGACCTGAGGTAACATGTTGCCCTCATCCTCAAAGGCTCAACGCTCATGCACCTTGTACTCGTGACACTGCAGGCACCAAGTTCTTGTGAAACGGTGGGAAGCACTTACTCATTGACACAGCTTCACTTCCCAGAACTTTTGTTTTTATATATATATATATATAGTGGCTTCAGTGGTCTAGAGGTAGCTTGCTGGCCTTTGGTACCCAAGTTCATGGGTTCAAACCCGGCCGAAGCTGTCAGATTTTTAGGGCGTAAAAATCCTCAGCACACCTTCCTTCAGAGGGGAAGTAAAGCCGTCAGTCCCATGTCGTAGATTTGCGGCATGTAAAAGATCCCTAAATTTGCGTGGAAATCGGAATTTAGGCAAAATTACTACCGGACATCTTTCTTGCCCACAGTTCCACCTTTCACTGCTAGGATCTCTTGCGTCACCAAGGACGCAAAGGCACGTGGCGGTGAAAGTGGGAACGTCTGAAGGCGGGGGAAAGCAATGGCAAACTACCACCAAGAACATGCCTAGGATGCAGTGTGCCAAGAGCCACATCGGTTCCATAACCGGGCTCTGGTTCCTGCCGGACCGGCCTCTAGGGCTGAATACTAATGAATGAAATATATATATACAGGTGTAAATGTGGGCAAGTTGCTGGAGGAGGCAGCATAACAAAATTGTGGAAGATATAGAGGGTGCTGCTTTTCTTTGGTCTCAGTATAATATCTGTAGGTTCAGTGTTTATCATTAACAGCAAGGTAGACCCAAAGAGTCTGTTCTCCTTCCATCTTCTTGGGTATCCAATATGTCTGAAACTATTGAGTTTGTAGGTCGCAGCTTGTCATGCCGTTCAGTGTGGGTCCATTCATAAGAGGTGGTCATGCCAGTTTGTTTTTTCCAGCCTCACACCTTTTGCCGATGTTAAATGTCTGTAAATCATTGTGAATGATGATGTTTTTGTTAGAGGATGTAGCTAGTAAGTTGCCATAATCTCATCTTGGTTGTTTCGGTTCTCCTCTTACCAGTTCTGTTGAGCATCCCATTTTCATAGTCGAGCAGGAACAGTGGAGCATCCATGACATTACATTACATTATGTTATGATATTGAAGTTTTGTATCCTTTCTTATTTGTTGTTCAATTTTCACTCCTCATAAATGCCATTACAAGCAAAGTGCTGCGAACTTCAACTAACTGAAAGAATTCTGTGCTGCATGGTGCTTGAAAAGCTGCCGTTTACGAGGTGCTACCCAAAATTTCTGAGAATTTGAATATACCGTGCAAACCATTAGCGCTGTGAACTTGCGCCGCTAGGTGCCTCTTGCTGTATCTTTCAAACGTTAGTCAGCCAACGTGCGTCTTCATAAGTGCACGTGTTTCCAAGTTTTGGCTGTTTTCTTTACGCCATTTCATGTGTGTGTGCTAATATCGAAGTGGCAGATGTTAAGGAGCAAGCAAAGAATTTGCATTAAATTCTGCTTCAAGCTCAACAAAACTGCAGCTGAAACCCATCGAATGCTAAAGGAGGCATTTGGTGAGCAAGCTTTTAGCCAAGCAAGAGCATTTGAGTGGTTTAAGCGTTTCTAAGATGGCTGGGAATTGGTGGAAGATCATAAAACATTCTGGTCGACCGTCCACATGCACAACTCCGGACATGATTGCAAAAGTGCATGAAGTTATCCTAGAAGACAGTAGACAGACTATCCATGATGTTTGTAATCGTGTTGGACTCTCATACGGGTCATGTTAACGCATTCTAGTGGATGAACTGAACATGAGACGAATTGTAACAAAGTTTGTTCCTCGTCTCTTGAACAGTGACCAGCAACACTATCAAGTTCAGGTGTGCAGTGAGCTGCAAAAAGCAGTTAGACATTATCCTAACTTCCTGTCCAGGGCGATGACTGGTGATGAATCATGGCTGTACAATTATGACCTGGAAACAAAGCAGCAATCTTCACAATGTAAGACGCCGTCCTCTCCGTGACTGAAAAAAAGCGCGCCAAGTTTGCAGCAACATCGAGTCAATGCTGATCTTTTTTATTTTTTTTTTTAACATTTGAGGAATTGTGCATAAGGAGTTTGTTCCACCTGGTCGGACTGTCAATGGGAATCTTTTACTGCGAGGTTTTGAGATGACTGAGGGAAAACGTGAGGCGCCAACGGCCTGAGATGTGGAAGAACGCAGACTGGTTGTTGCACCATGACAATGCGCCTGCACACACCTCGCTCATTACGAGGGAATTCCTGACAAAAAATAACATGACCACTGTTCCCCACCCTACCTACTCACCTGACCTGGCCCCCTGCGTTTTCTGCGTGTTCCCTAAAATGAAACTCTGGTTGAAAGGGCGACGTTTCGTGTCCATTGAAGAGATCCAAGCAGAATCGAACAGGTACTAAACACGCTAACGCTGGCAGACTTCAGTGAGTGCTTCCAAAAATGGCTAAAATCACTGGGATCATTGTATACAAGCCCAAGGTGACTACTTAAGAGGTGACAGTGGAAATTAGGACTTAAAATAATTAACCATGCTATTACGAGCAAATTCTCGGAAGTTTTGGGCAGCCCCTCGTATTTGACTTGTCACTATAGTCCCATGTTTTTTGAATGAAAACATTCAGTACCGTGTTTGCAAGAACCTACTTCAGCACCCTGTCCTAAGGCAATGTAGTCCATTCCACAACTTTACACCCTCTTTCTGTAGGTTGTTTTATTATTATTATTATTATAGACCATTCTGAAGACACAAGTGACACAGGTATTGACCTGTGTCTTCAGAATGGTCTTTTTTCTTTTACTGTTCTAATCCAAGTTTTGTGTGCATTTCTCATCTTCTCTTGGCATTCTGCATGTTATGTATTTCATCCCATATTTGGTTTTTACGGGGTTAGCGAAGAGTATAAATGATGAGCCTGTTTAATGGAGTACATTGCTTCTTGGGAAGCCAACAAGTCCTCAGCTAGTTGACAAATTCCCTGTGTTATAGGGAATCTGAAGGTTCAATACTGCCTTCACAAGAGCCCACCACCTGTCCGTATACTGAGCCAGACCAATCCAGTCCAAGCCCC
>Ga0123352_10016043_pt1 | contig 11927 bp, 6 predicted proteins | sample TergutLab28metaG_FD_89700 | JGI IMG/M metagenome (GOLD analysis project Ga0123352, IMG submission 89700) | Labiotermes labralis P1 segment gut microbial communities from Petit-Saut dam, French Guiana - Lab288 P1 | ecosystem: Host-associated > Arthropoda: Insects > Digestive system > Gut ...
ATTCACGCATGCGCATAAATGTCCCCTCCACATCTACAATGATGGACACTTCCCGTGCTTGATTTGTTTATGCGGGAAAAATTAAGGTCCGATACTTTTTGAACAGACCACATATAGTGCAGAGAGTGTGTCGGAGTAACAACACAGATGGGTCCTTGGGAAAACTACTGTCACAGCAAGTAAGTTACATGCATACAAGTTCAAGAAATAATAATAATACAAAAAATAACAATAGGGGGAATATGGGTAAAATCATACAACAAACACTAGTATGACCATGTACCAAAATCAGTTGTACCAAGTCATGAAGGTAAGGTTACCATATTATGGAACCAAGTGCAAATCAGAACTATTCCTAACAATAAACTGGACACAAAACTCCATGATAATAAAAAAGGAATGTGCATGTTAATAGATGTTGCAATTTCTGGAGGCATAAATGTGATCAAGAAAGAAGCTGAGAAGATTTTAAACTACAAAGCCCTTATAATAGAAATCTAGTTCGTGTGGAGTGTGAAAGTAAAAGTGATACCAGTAATACTAATAGGGGGACAACTGGAACCATTTCTGAATCACTCAGACAATATTTGGGCAACACATCAGGAAAGCATGAAATACAGGGACTACAGAAAACCGCCATATTGGGCACTGCACACATACTGCGGAAAGTGCTAATGTAATAGTACAAAACATATTTCACAGGCTAAATGGCATTACATGTAGCATAAATTATAAATACAGAACAGCTGCAACACTGTACACCCTAGAAACATGGTTGTTGCAGGTATATAAATGTAAACACCCTGCATAAAGGCGATAACAAGGATGATGGTAATAATAATAATAATAATAAAGTTAACAAGACTGATGGAATCACGATACAGCTCAGTCAGAAGAGGGATAGCTGAGGCTTTCAATGCTGCTGATCATCTGATTGGGGATTTTGGGGCCCACCCTGTCTCTTGTCCGATGCCTGCTGCAACTGCGGTTCAGAAAATAAGTGATGATTGACTTCACGTATGAACATGTCACTGACAATTTCTTCTTCATATACTGCTAGATTAAATCCAACTGCTATTTTTGTATAGCAGTATACTCTCTGCACAAGGATAACAGATGGTCAGCTCAAAGTCTTAGCCACAGAATGCAGCATTTCCTGATCATTCAAGATAACATGGAAAAATGTTTACCCTACACCCTTTGACTGTGTTCTAGTGTGAGCCATAACATAACCCCTCCAACAAGGGTCCAGTTCTGTTAAAGCAGAGCCCAACCCATTATCTTGTGCCTATGATTCCTCTGTTCAAATTGAATTCTGGCTCTATCTCAACACACCGTGCACAGTGGCTAAAGCAACACGCCTTTAATACAGGCACTCCTGGTGGATGGTCCACAGTTTAAGACCCACACTGCATGGTTGGTGATCTGTAAGCTGGACATCCTTCTAAACCCTGGACAGGCAGCTTCCCTTTCCCTAAAGCCACTGCAGGACTGTCAACAGAAAAGCAATTACACGACATCAAACTAAACTTTAACACACGATATACTTCTTTATTACTGTCAGTAATTTCTTTGTTTCAGTGATCTGCATTAATGATAAAATCAAATCAAAGGCAGTTAATGTGAAATTGAATTCAGCACTAAAAAAATACAGACACTGGCCTGCAGATTGGTTTAGAGACACATCACACTCCATGTGCAATAACTGGGATACAATGAAGTTGCTGGTCACCCTCAATCTGCAGTCAAATGTCTTTGCATCGATGTACAAAACAGAAGAATCTCATGGATCCTTGGCCAGCACCATATCAAAATAGCAATGGTTACTTATGACCAGAAAAGATCTGGCAGGAACTTACTTCAAACATCAGTAATCTTTACTGGTTTCAACACAGTGCTACACCAAGGAACCTTAAACAGAAGGTGAACTACAGACACATATGACATGTTGCATCCACTGTCCAGCAATGCCACATTTTTGTTAGCTGGAGAATCATTCTCTTCAATGATGCCTCTTCACACCTGTAAACAGACAGTAACAAATCCCCACATTACTACATATTATAATACAAGGCACCAAGACTGGGTTGGCTCTCTGTCAGTCCCCTCTCTACCAACCAAAGACAAATTCTGTAAGAGATGCATAAAACAAGACTGAACAGCATGACAATTTTCATAGATGGGGACAGACAGCTTCCCTTCCACTGACAGCACTCCAGGACTGCCAGCAGAACAATAATAATGTGACATACAACTGTAAACTTCAATACAATGTATATTTCTTTATCACTGTTATTTGTTTCCTCTATATGCATTGATGTATAAATACAGATTAAAAAATGGTGTTATGAAATTAAATTCAGCACTGAAATATACAGACTGACCTGTTGATTGGCACACAGACACGTTTCAGGTCATGTGTAGTAACTGGAATAGAAGGAACTTGCTGGTCGCCCTCAATCTGATGTCGAAAGCCTCTGCATCCATGTATACCACAGGAGACTGTCATAGATCCTTGGCCAGCACCATACCAAGAGAGTAATGGTTACTGATGTTTTGCTTATGACCAGGAAACATCTAGCAGTACCTTTCTTCAAACATCAGTAAACTTTACTCTTTGAAAACAGTGCTACACCAAAGGATCTTACAAGGAAGGGGAACTTCAGACAAATCTGGGGTGCTGCTTCCACTATCCAGCTATGCTGCTGCATCCTTTTGTAAGGTGGAGAATCAGTCTGTCTCTTCAACGATGCATCTTCATTCTTGTTCACAGACAGAAATAATCCCTACATTACTACATATTATGATATATGTCACCAAGACTGGGTTCACTCCCCATCATTACCCTCTCTACAACACCAAAGTTAAATGCTACAACAGCTGTACAACCGAAAACTGAACAGGACAACCCAATTTTCATATAGAGAGAGCCCTTGCCCAAAAATGGTGCATTTCATTGAATACTGAAGATTTCTCTTCTTTATCTATGACCCCTACCCTACCCACTTTGGCTGTGTTCTACACACAACATTCTTCCTCATCTATGCTTATGATTACAGACAACACACAACGTCGCCATCTTGCACATATTCCATTCCGTTAAAAACACAACCTTACCATACAACATCCCACTTTACTTCCATTTGCCTTCCTTAGTCACAGATAAACGACGAGCACAGACATGCTATACCACGGTTGTACATAATCTGCACTTTTTGGCAAAGATTAAAGCACACCTCATGGTTATTCAACGCACTGAGATGCCTTGGCATTGAGAGCAAAAAACTGCGTAATTTACTTATGTCCGAACGTTGATTCTCTGTTAATGACTAACACCAAGAAACGTGAAGGTTTGCCACATGTCCAGCACTAAATGGATGGTGACTTCAGAACCGTACTCATTAATAATAAATCATTCTTGACGAAAGGAGCAGGATACACATCCGTATACAAAAGAACACGCAAAAACAGCACACAACCTCATCCACGTGGGACACAAAAAGTTTATTTAAAAATCATTAAAGCATTTTGTTGTGAATGTCACAATGTTTCAAGACACCCCAAACTTGCATTCCTTTTCTGTGCAAGGGGAAAAAATAAATGACAAAATAGGCTTGTTTTTGCACAAAAAAAATTACTAATAAGCCGTTATGTTACTTACAAAATTTATTGCTTCTAGCATGAGTGCACAAAATCTGCCAAGATATTCAATGTGAAATTTTTTGTGAACAATTGTTCCTCACATGCAGACAAAGCCATTAGCCTGTATTGTATTGCTGAAAAACATTCCTTAAATTCTTTCCAGCTATGCAGCGTTTAATTCATTGTAATTATTCAAACATATAATTTACAATTTAATTTCCTTATTTGGTCCATCATGGGTTAACCTTAAGTTTCAAGATTTTACCCCATTATTGTATTTGAGAACAATACTTCCAAATCTATAATTTCCATAGAGTTTCTAAGACAGAACTACAGGTCACTTGATATTAAATATGTTACACACAATTAACTAAAGGGTTAAAGCCATAAAAGAGGTTATCAGAATCATGCGACGAGGGGACTGTATGCAAGGAATACTCTCTGCAGCACGTTGCTTAGTTAGGAGTCAAAACAATGGGGCAGTTCATAGATGTCAAGGCTGGATTATGTACATTCTTTATTGCACAACCCAGGTTTGCAAAACAGCACATGAACCACGACACTCTCCACTAAACTGTTTGATTCACAACATAATTGTGTCCTTGGAATGTCTGCGCACACACAGAATTACCCTACAGGTAACGTATACAGCAACTCTGTACAGGGTTAAAATCTTTACACTTCATAATGACATTTCTTTAATTTTTTAGTTTAATGTTGATTTCTTTATTACCTTAAAGCTTTCTTATATCTATTAAGTCCATAAATAAAAACACCAGGGTACAGATTGCTTTTGTACAATATATTCTAATATCTACATTATTTTTCTCTTAATACATTTTAAGACATACTCTAGCATTCATTCCATTATGTTATGAGAACAACTTCCACACGGCACAAAAACACACATCTGTTCCGCACAACATCCAGCGCAACCTATCCTGAGCTCACAAAAATATATCCACAGGGCTCAACACCAACATGACTTCTATTCCAAGAGTATGGCCCTTGGCCAAACAGACTCATAGCATGAGCTCACCACACTATGGTATAGAGAAGGAATTGTGTTCCTGGAGACAGCAGTCAGTGAAAACTGTCCAGCATGAAAGGCATGAATGTGGCCAGCCAATATGAAATTATACTTGTATCTGCAAGCCTTCATGTAATATGGCAACAAAAGAGGAAATTCTAGACAAAATTTTGTGTTGGCTGAAGTTAGAAGAAAGGACAGGGATGTAATATGCAAAATTTGTATTGACACTACACCACTTCTTTCTTTCTTCAGCCAACTTTAAAAATATATTCAGGAAACACTGCTTTTGGTAGAATACTACTGACAGATGTAAGAAACTTGAGGGTTGTGTGGTAGTAAATATTCTTTTTTGATAATCTTGTGTAAGGGTACCCACATATTAGAGGAACATACTCTATCCAACCCATTGGTACCTACTTTCCAGAGTATGTGATGTCAAAACCCAAAAAGACCACAATATGAAATGAACATCAAGAGACATGGGTGCTATATTGGCAGTCTAAAACACAAGTTTTTTATTGTGTAACTATACCGATAAGCCTGCTTAGGTCTGTCTGAATGAGAAAGAATGGCCAGGAGCATTAGCAGTTCAGTGTAAGCAGCTTGTCGAATTATGTGCAGTCTGTTACCCACTGAGGGGGCAAGAGATTTTGTGACAACCAAAATGTGGTTGGAGAAACCAAAACCAGGCCTTAATGACCTAACTGTAGAAAGTTCATGATGATGCTGATAAAATTTGTGACCATTTCCATCCAAGTGTTTGAAGTTGACAGCTTTTTCTGCTGGTCTAATTCCCTGTTGGAAAGAATTTTGAAGTAGCTATGTTCAGGTCTAAATTTAAAAAAAATCAAAGCATATTTCGTCCATAAACCGACCTGGTTGATACCCATGCAGTTTCATATGGGAATTATATGGTAAAAGTTGCTGGGAAAATTCAATTACACTGTGTGTAACCTTTCCTTTTTAATAGGGTCGAATCAAATGTCACCATGTCTGTCATAAAATGCAGATCTTTTCTTATTAAGGTGTACATCTGTTAAACATAAACTGCATTACAGTGTCTTATTTGAAATGTGCTCCAGAGGCTCAACATGTCATTTCATGACCTATGGGGGAAATAATTCGTACTTATGCAATGGAATATTGTTAGATTTGTCAGTAACACTCTTGTAATTTATGACTGTTTCTGTTTTTTTATATCAGTTGTGCCAACAGTGAAGTTGAATCTGCTATAAACAGAAAGATAAGATAGACACTAAACACTATAACTATAAACATGTACAGGAAATATGTTTCAATCAGGAGCACACTAATTTATGAACAAATTAGTTATAACATCTTTCAATGAGTTCTTTCCTTAATCGATTGATCTAGCAAAGCATCCACTAATGTAAAATTATTAAAATGGCTAAAATATGTGTTCCACTATTTCAGTTAAAAAATTAAAGTAAAATCTAAGCTAAATTAAATATTAATTTTAAACAGTAATGAACTTTCAGGTTCCATGATAATGTGGGGAATTTCTTGGTGATCTTAGGCTTCTAAAGCCCCGTGGAGTTTGCTAGTTAGAATTAATTGTAACTCTGCCTCAATTATATGAATTAATTTGCAAAGGGCTAACTTGACTTTATAGTTTATCAATAGCCTGCCTGTTTACAAGGCTTGACTGATTGGGGCATAGTGGTGTAGTTCTCTAATATACAGGATGTATCTGATATGCTTGGATAAACTTTAGGAGTGAGTTCCCCACACCAAAACAAGGAAAGAGTTCATATATATCAATGTTTGTTCATAACACTTAATTTTTGAGGTACACTAAGAGCCCAGTTGCCTTCAGCTTCAATTGAAAATAAACAGACACGTCACAAACGAATTTTTTGTGCTTGTCAAACTATTTGCAACCTCCCTGGAACCTTTAAAATGGTGTGACAGTCCACAATCAGACGTGTCCAGAGATTATTTTGAGCACTGTGAATCGTGACTCGATAAACATTAATATCCAACAGTTATTAAATTGGAAACATGGATTATAAACGTATTATATCAGTCGTAAGTAAAATATTACATAGTTATGAGATTTATGGTTCATGGTAATCTTTCAATTAAACTCAAAAACCACTCTTTGAAGTAATCCATCTGTACATTTAAAAACCACTCATGTGTGTGTGTGTGTGTGAATTTTCTGCTTTGTTTTGACGTGAAAAACACAACGTTGAGGTTTGTCCGAGCATGTTAGATACACTCTGCATATAAAACGGGATTTTTCCTTTCACTTTCCTGTCTTCTGCCAAGGCCCAAATAATGAACACTGAAAACTATTAGCAAATTTACTGCCTATTTTTACCAGTAGTTATGGCAACTGTTAAGAGCCATTAGCAAGCATTGCTGTAAAATACTGTATGCGTTTCAAAACCTCATTCCGATTTAGTTTAAGTTAAACGGTTAAACTTTACTTATTTCAGCGCTACAACCCGTGGTTATTAGGCCTACATATTGTGACAAGGAAAGAGGACATGTCCCAGGGGATGAACGGATACTCTGCTTGTGTACGTGAATATAGTTGCACCTAAATTTCATATATTGTGTAACCCCCAAGTCTTTCACAACCCTTTCATTTTCCAAGAATCTGCGAATAAATATATGTGGTAGCAATTAGAATATAATCACGAACTTATGCACCGGGACTCCTTTTTGCTTGAAACGGGCAGTGTACATTACAAACTGTGCGTACTTCCGGCACAATGCTGCTGCTCGGATGCAGTTTTAAGGATCATGTTTCAAGGAATAATTTCGTGGCGATAAATATCCCTATATTTTGTAGACAGAGAAATTAATCATCACTTTTGGTTTAGAACGGAAGTCATGTTGCAGAAGGTGAGAGATTATTGTAACGAAGGTACAAACACATGTGAATTTCTCTCGTACCGACAACATAGGATATTATGACCACAATAGTTGGTATACTTTGTTAGAGATAAGTCAGAGAAATATTTGTACAGCAAAATCGTATACTATATGAGCGACGTACAAATCCATTTTTATTATATAAAATACAATCGATTGCTTAGTATATTATTTACAATGAAATTAATTGGAATAATATACTGGTAACAGGAAGTCCATGAATTTTCGTGGGATTAATTTTGCAGATTTCAGACCCAAATATTTCGATGTAGAAAATAATGAAGCAGGAAAGTTACACACGCGATTCCTCACATCAAAACAGATGTTTCTGATATTCGTTATTTTGTACAGGCAGAGGCAAACATCATGGGACAACATATAGGAAGCTGTTTTAGCATTACTTAGCCCAAGAGCAATCTTGTGCGTTAATATTGTGTAGCTTCCGTTTCAAACTGAGATAATGTCTTCATTCTTTATCAGTTTTAACTTTAAGCTGAGATTATATCTTTAGACTTTATCCAATTTAGCTTCAAGCTGGGATACTGTCTTTTACCCTTATCAACCTTAGCTTCAAGCTGAGATAATGTATTTAGGCTTTATCAACCTTAGATTCAAGCTGAGATAATATCTTTAGCTTTTATCAATTTCAGCTTCAAGCTGAGATAATGTTTTCAGCCTTTAACAAATTTAGCTTCAAGCTGAGATGATGTCTTTGGCCTTTATCAACTTCGGTTTCAAGCTCAGATAAGGTCTTTAACCTTTACAGACTTTAGCTTTAAGCTGAAATGATGGAATTCATCTCGATGTTATGATCGTGTCTTTAGACTTCACCAGCCTTAGCCGTGATGCGATATATGGTGTTATCCGACACTAAATTATGTCAACGGAGAATTGTCATCCCTTGATGTTTCTTAGCCAGATGCGGTAATGTGATCAGCCAGTGGAAAGACTGACAGATGGTGACCCGGAAGCAGTGTTCAAATTGTAAAATTCAATTGTAGAAAAAATTCCCCTTTCAGTATTATCACTCACATAACTTCGTATGGACTATCACGATACTGTAAATCGTACATAACAGATATACTATGCAGTTAATTAATTTCTTACATGTCGCTTTATATCAGAAAGTTTTCTATTACTTCTGTACAGGTACAGACTCAGCCATAAGTCGTGCACATTACAATTGCAATGTTATCTGAGAATGACAACACTGAATGTTATTTCGTCTGATTATTTTAAATGTTGTACAGGGTGTCTCTTCTAAATTTATGATACAACGCAATCTTTCCGTGAATGGCTCAAATAAACATACTTTAATTACCACAAAACAAGTAAGCAATTCTGGACAGAGATCCTAAGCATGTTTTCCGAAAGCCCAGACTGTAGTAGTAGAAAATTAATATAAATTACAGTTGTTGTCATTATTATTATTGTGCACCTACTGAAAATAATGAAAGGATTGAAAGTTGAAGGATAACAATGCAATGTCTTCCGAAGTCCGATAGCAAACATAGAATCAAGAGGCACCAGAGTGACCAGTGGCAGGCGAGATCTTTCCCTCTTATCATTCCAAAGTTGAAAGGGAACACACGCACGCATGCACGCACGCACACACCCACATACAAATAGACAGCCTGTTGACCTCATAAGCTGATTTTTATTTGCAGCCATTGCAAGACCATGCTTAACCTTACTTTCATTCAAATATTCAGCTCTCACCACACAGTAAACACACAGTCTGGCTTATAAAAACCAGGTAATGTTGTGTACGGAAATGATTCCTCTTTGTTCTAAGATCCTTTCCGAATACGTAAATACGCAGCGTGGGTAGAATGTAGAATTTTTTAATGTTAGGCCTGATGACACGCGTAGTAGCCTAGAGACTTCAAATCTTTACAGAAAGACAACTGGCAGCGGGACGGTGTTTGCGCTCCGGTTATCTCAGTGGCCATTGTACATAACTTCGTCCGATTCGTTTCCTGTGAAGCGTTCTGTTAGGAAGAACAGATAAACTACATACAAACTAGAATAAACTATGAAATCACACATTTTTGGTCAAACGTAGGCGTTGAACAGTTGACCTACTACGTACGATAGCCAACAGAAAGTGTCTTCGAATGGGGCATCCAGCTGTGATTCTTATAGCAGTATTGTTGTTACGTTTATTAAAATGCGTCTAACAGAAAATATGTTAACTGAACTGTCATACGGGAATGAACGAAGCGTGATAAACTGTTTGCAGATATTTGATTTGAATAATTCTCTGTTTTTCGTTGTCAGCTACAGGATATAATTCACACGACCACTTACGAGTGACAAAACATTACACGATCTTCATAGCGGCTCATTACGCAAGTGGTGTTACATCTGTTCTTACTATTATATTTATTTAGAAAAGTGGAATGATATATTTCTGCCATCCATCGCTGAAACTGGAAGATGTTGACTTCCGAACTTTAAAGCAAATTTATTTTATCAATTTTCACTTCAATGTACATTTAAAAACTTTTTATCAACCGCAAAGAAGTTTCGACGTGTTACATTCTGGTTTGAGCATTGCAGCTATTCCTGCTGAAATATTAACAACAAACTCCAAAATAATTCCTCCATAGAAGTATAAAATACACTAAATATTTTTGGTTTACACCTTTTTTTTTTAAATGAAAATTGATTGAAATATTAGGTATAAATCCGAATATAGTCTGCCCGAAATATAAGGAAAATTCCGCCTTCCCTTTGAGGCATTCAGAGAAAGAATTTAAAAAATTAGAAATTGTAACTAAAACGTTAATAATCTATCAGAGAGGAAGACAAAATTTAAAGTGGTACGTGAAAATGATTTTATTTACCGTGTGAATGTAACTCAGTACATTATTCTAACAGACTCTCTTCACTGAACACGTGACATCAGGATCGAGAATTATCATTCGCATCTTCAGATTACCGTCTTCCGCTTCACTGTCATCTAAGTGGGACAGAACAGTGCCCTCACATGTCTTCTAGTCGCTATTAAGTAGCGAATGACGGGTCCCTGACGTGCTACTGCGAAACGCCGTAAGGACTCGCATTTAAGGTGACCGCTAATTTTCTGTGCAGCTATTTCCGAAAGGATCTTCACCTTATATTCCGGCTTACACAGTGTTTTAGATCTGGATATATTGTTACCATGTGTGAATTTTAAGGTGGAAAACAAGTAAATAATGCAAAATAATGCAGGTTTCTTTTTAGGGGGTTAGAAGACAAAATTCTTTTTCAACAGAGAATTGCAATTTTTTGTTTCTGGCGAGTAGAAATGTCAGTTTCGAGCAGGTTTTCGAGTATAGGAGACCATTTCTGCCACCATAAACATTCCCTGATGATGAATGCCGAGCAAGTCTCCGAAGCGCCGAATTTCATTTCCAACCCGAAGCGATTGGTAGTCCGAAGGGACGTTATCACTTAAGGTTGCCTTATAAGATCAGACTGCGAGCTGCCATTACCTTTTCCAGAACCACGCGCCTTGGGCTGGTGATATTTGCTCTGATGATTATGGCATGCGATTTAGGGAATTTGGCGAAAGTTAAATTTTGTCGAGTTTTCCGTTCTGACATGCTGAATGTCCAGCTCATCTTGCAGCGGAATCATCAATGAAATTCAAACTTTTGTTGTAACTCAAAGCGAGGAACTTGAATTAGTTTCGAGCACAGAATTACTTGAAAGGTGACAGGCAATGCTATTCGTCTGCTATAATATCAAATGTGTCTGTGAAGTACTATGCATTGCAATAAGATGACTATTAAAGGGGGTCATATATGAACGTAGAGGGTAGAGGGTACAATGTTCGCGAAACGGACTGGGTCTCACGACATGTCCAACCGCCCAGCAAAAGGATAAGAACTTCAACGAAACTTGTTAGAACTATTTTCTTTGTAAATTTAAATAATTTGTCGTGGATTGAAAGAATGGCAGGAAAAGGAAATATTGTTTATATTATAAACATCAGAATCATAATTAAAAACTTCCACAGCACTTCCAGGAAAGTCACCATTCCATCGGATCTACAGAAGAGGCCATGGAAATAGCCCAGGTTTTGGGAAAGGAAATTTTATGAATGTATTAGAGAAATCTCATATTTACAAAGAAACTTACACGAACAGTGAATTAAACGACAAAGCTAAGTTAGGATACGATAAAATCTTCGCAACTGTAATTCATAAAAATCGCCCTAGATAGCGCTGCAGGGCATTCTTCGCAACATAACATTACACAACACGGCATGCTGCCACAATACCCAACTGGTACAGCGAAATTAATGTGACTTTTTATAGTGTAACTTTAGCAAGGACGATATGGCTCCCTGATGATGGTC
>Ga0123352_10016045_pt1 | contig 11926 bp, 6 predicted proteins | sample TergutLab28metaG_FD_89700 | JGI IMG/M metagenome (GOLD analysis project Ga0123352, IMG submission 89700) | Labiotermes labralis P1 segment gut microbial communities from Petit-Saut dam, French Guiana - Lab288 P1 | ecosystem: Host-associated > Arthropoda: Insects > Digestive system > Gut ...
TACTGTCAGATATTGTCAGATATTGTCAGATACTGTCAGATATTGTCAGATATTGTCAGATACTGTCAGATATTGTCAGATATTGTCAGATACTGTCAGATATTGTCAGATATTGTCAGATACTGTCAGATACTGTCAGATATTGTCCCCTCTTTTATTCATGTGCTTATTTAATTTTGCTGTCAGTAAGACAGCAAAGACCACAGCTCTGTATAACTGCACAACAAATAATGAAATTGAAAGGATACAAAGAAATCATGCATGGGCTCGTATATTATAGCCCCCTGAATTTGTCTGGGCCGACTGAAGTAAATCATAAAAAAAAGCTCCAGAAAGATAGCCAGTGTTCATGTCGCTATTCCAACTGCGGATCTCCCGAATACAAATCCGAATATTTACTCCTACAACAAAGTGCTCTCTTTGTTCACTGCCTGATGTATATATGTATATATGCTAGACCGTCTTGACACGAACCGCATTGGATGAGCACGTAATGAGGCGGTAGGGCTGCAGCTGTTCCAAAGTCCTCAAGTGCTTTCTCCGAAACAAACGGATTTAACTTAAATTTGGCATAGCAGGTCTACATTAAAATTTTGTACGCAGATTGTCAACAGGGAGTTCTCTTGCCTTTTATATGTATAGCTAACATTACTCTGAAGATTCTGTGTTCCATTTTCCTCCAAGCAGATGAAATAATTGTAAACTAACATTTTTAAGACGGTAAAAGAATAACCCTCAAACTATCAGGTTTAATGGACTTCAACATTTAAAACCGCATTTCTTCCACACAATCTACTTACTCTTTTACTAGATTCCTAAAATGACCACCCATCATTTCCGCCAATTTCATGAACTGAGTGGATTTTACAGTAGAAACGCAAAGTGTTCTCTGTGAAATATCACCTGAATTTTAAATACTACTGTTAAATGTTAAATAAAGAGACTGTGCGAGCAGTTGCTAGCCTTGATGTTTGATCACTAAAATAACGTACATCATTTATGGTTGAATATGCCCAGTGGCCTGCCAACCACGCTCTGTTAAGTTGACGTAGTGGCGATTACTAAATTTTAAACTTTTGTTTGAACTGGCAGCGGTAATGTTTCAAAATGAAATTGAGCGGCTAGGAAACTGTGAAACTGAAGAAAAAAAAAAGTAACCCTGAATATTCCAGTTTTTACGCGAGATGTATGGAGAAGTCTGCAGAGTTACTGACAACATTCTAACATAGTGAATTAAGGGGATGCTTGGAGGTTTAGAAGGCTCATACGCAGGGTTGCATAGCTTCTGTTGGAAAGTAGTTGGAAGGGGGGATAATATGCAGATAAAATAGTTTAAAACTATTCCCTTTGTTTAAATGCTAAGCCTACGTTGTGATTTACTAGTATTTCTTTCTTGAAATGGAATGTTATGTGCACAGTGATGTGCTTCTTTCTTCCTTTATTTTCATTGTTTTCTTTACTGCTATTTCTTATTTTCCTCTTCATTGTTCCTATTCATCCGCCCCCCCCCCTTCCTCGTGTTTTTCTAAACTGTTTCTTTCCTTACTTCCTTATTTGTTTCGTATTTTTCTTTCATGCTCCCCTTTAATTTATTCGTATCTTTTCCAATCTTCGCAGGTTTTGTATTCTTTCTGTTCATTTTCCTATCTTTTCCGTCTCATTCTCTCGTTCTTCCTTATTGCCTCGTGTACTGTTGAAGCTTCGTGATCATTATCTAAGCTCAAAATGCTTGCATGTGGATTGTCGTGCTGCTAAAGTTGAGATTGTGCATTCCTAGTTTAACTACACTTCTTCCGCGGTATCTTATCCTGCATCGCAAGTAAGATGGACATTTGTTATTATGTAGGTTTGTTGGCGCCTGTGTGTGATGTGGGACACAAATAACAACACCACGTAATTATTCACGCAGTCAGCCAACATCCCAAACTAACAAAAGATACACTGTCGTAGAGAATTACTTGGATCTGCTCGTGTCCTAAATAAACTTGACCCTTTGTATATATTTTTCTAAAATACACATTTTAATTAACTACTATAATAATATGGGCACACTAAGATAACGTAAGATTTAATTTGTGCGTGACAATTTACAAACTGTTCGGTTTCCCCTTCTGAACCACAAAATCTCCCGAAGACAGTTGCAAAATATTGGCCAAAATTTCAGTTTATCTTCACCAGGAAATGAAGGTATACCATCAGTCTCAAACATTTCACTTTATTGGCTGAATTATTAAGGTGAGATATTTTGAGTGACAACCAGAAAATAAGCCCATATCATTATACTAACAATTCTCCAACGAGATGCAATACAAAGCTACCTCCCTCCAACGTGACCAATGGTCACGTTGGAGGGAGGTAGCTGCACACAAAAAATATGACCCGTACCGGAGGCTGTAGTTACAGTTTTGTGTACTCCAGATGATGGGTGTGGTTGACACCCGAAACATGTAGAGTGAACTCACAGAATACTAAAAAGACTGCTTTGTATTGCATCAAGTTGGACAATTACTAATATAGATCAGCGATGCACGGATCCATAGACAAAGTCCTACGTCACTAATTCAGTATTTCACTGGACAACATCTCAGATATCTGAAACAGTTCCCAAGTTAACAGGATTTATTTTCATCGCGCAGTGACATCTCTTGTTGTTATTCATACCATCCTTTTACCACTGTCACTATTAGAATGGGTCACTGCCCTTTACACTGATACAGTTTAATTCACAAATACAGTTCCGTCACTCTTTTTTTCTAAAGCAATCCTAGAAATTTGTGACGTATTGTACAGCAGAACAAACCGATCTCAAAGTAACTAGCATGGATTTTATATACATGGGTACTTGCATCGTGAATCGAATTTAATAACTGTCCAACAAGATGCAACTTATTCAGTTTTTTACATTTCTGTAAGCAGCTCTACATGTTTCGAGTGTCGACACCCGAAACATGTAGAGCTGTCTACAGAAATGTAAAAAACTGAATAATTTGCATCTTGTTGGACAGTTATTAAATTCCATTAGCATGGGTTGGGCCAGTGTCTTATTTTCACGCCTCTTTCCCACATCCAAACGAATGTGGCAGCAATGCAAAATTAAACCTAATTGTCAGATTTTGTCACAAAGTTTACCTTTTCTATTTGTTTCTAAATTAATACACATGCTGTTTAATTGTGGAACAATATAAAGTACAGGGCTGACGGTCAAAGAGAGACACTGATTTCGAAGAGCGGAGGTGGAATTCTTTCCAAAATTAAGGGGCTGAAACAGAATTTCGAAATATAAGTTACGTTTGTCGTATACTCTTACTATTTGTACTTATTCTTTGTTATTTTAATATTATTTCGGAGTGATGCATTGTAAATCGACAAGATCAGTTTCACAAGGAATGTCTCATCAAAACCAAAGCGACTACAGCATCAGCTTCAAGACATCAAGTGATTTTAATAAAGTTTTACATTATTTCTTAAGTATATAAATTTTGCTGTATACAAATATTGGTGTACACTCCCTGAGGATGACCAACAAAGTATCGAAACATGTCGGAGTTATTGTGTTCTAATTGTAAAAAATTGTGATCTATTGTATTGCTTTTGTTGAAGTTTTTTTGGATTTTAACAATTCGTGCACAGATACGAATACCATAAAAATGTGTTATGGCGTTTTGCACTCATTTGCAGCGCTGTATATCCTGATCTCCCATGTGTGCTACAGGCCCGGTCCATATTGTGCTTCTCGACTTCTTTTCAGCATGGCGCAACAGAACAAATAGAGCCTAGGCCGCCTCGTCATTGAGGTTTCTGGTATTATAATTCTTAAAACACAGCCAGTAGGACTCCTCTGAAAGAGTGATAACGGTAGTCACAGGGGCCGCTACCTGCACAACGCATAGTAAAGACATTTCTGGGATCGCGGGTGCGAAACAAGCTATCACACAAATGTAGCGATCACAGACGTATGGCTTGGAACGTACGGAACTGGAAACGGCATGCTTCTTGGCTTAATAATTCTTAATGGTAACGGGCCTCTCATTTCCAGTTTTTTACCCGCTAAAGTACCAGCTTTTTAAGAATCACTATTCGTTGAGTTTACATACTGGATAAAATGTTACAGATTTAATGGCTGCAGAAGACGAATAAGTTTTTTCAATTCAAATCATCTTATTGTGGTCCGAAAATTACTTTGATCTGACAGCGTCCTTCTGTTCCACCCTTCCCTCAGAACGAGAAGCCGAATGGCAAGCGATTAGAATTTTAATGGTAAATTATTCGCCCATCTCAGAATTCGTGTGTTTCGTTGTCCTCGACTCCACCAAGCCAGCAGGTAGGAAAACAAGTAACGTCATCAGACCGCATCATTAGAGAGCAGTAAGATATTTTAAATTTGAAATTCAAGTTAAGAATACCATTGGAGATTTTTGTATATCTGACTTCGGTTCCAGATTCAAACAAGACAAGGTCTTCATCAAGGATAACTTCGGGAGTCTTACATTGCAGCGATTATACAGCGGGCTCATTTACTCCTCGATTTAAAAGCCTAATTCGATATCGTAAAAAAACACACACACAACTTGTTAAATTAACATACTTCAGACATCACCTAACATCAAAGGAAACAAAAAAAAATAATACATTTTCTTTCTGCATTTTAAATCCGCGTGTTAAATGAAAACATATACTGGGGCATGCGTGTCTAATGAGTTGAAGAGAATAAATGAAGTAAGAGGAAAAAATGTATTTTGTTCACGATATTCATATCATGGAATGAGATGGACCAGAATTTGAAAGGGGAAAACAGGAGGATGTGTATGGATGGTGGGGAGGATAATAAGAGAGGAGAGCAGAGAGGCATACGACTTGCAGTCATTACCCAGCATGAATACTTGATCTAACACCTGCTTCTACTAGCACTGTTGCAATATCTCTGTTCGGATGATACGTAGTTTAAATTTTGCAACTCAGTTTCGTGTCAAATTACACAAAATATTATTTGTTTTTAAATTCTCATTTTATGTTTCTGACAAGCGTTTCAAAACCAGAGTCGGAAATGTTCAATTTTGCAAATTTTACGAAGCCCTAACGTAAATCATAACTTATCCTTGGGTACTACTACTACTACTACTACTACTACTACTACTACTACTACTACTACTATACTACTACCACCACGACCACCAACAACACAAATAATAATAATAATAATAATAATAATAATAATAATTAATTCCCATTTACTCACGTGCTAGCTTCACAGGTCAATGGACAATTACGTAACTGGCACAAAACAAAAGTAGTAAATAATAATAATAATACCAGTAGTGGTGTTATTTATCGTAATTACCGTCTGCGTTATCTGAAAGATTTTATGGCAAAAGTGACTAATTGATTTCCTAAAAATGAAAATATATCTATTGTACTATCGAGGGCATTAAGAAATATTATATTTTATGCTCAAGACGGGATCCATAGAGACTGTTATTTTCACGATTAAAATAACATGCAGTGTCGACGGGCTGTAAACAACAAGTGGGGGAGCGTGTAGAAGGGTGTGGCCGCTGCCTAATTAGAGCAAACTTGCAGTCTCGGTGTGTTTTCATGGGCTGAGTAAAACCACGGAACATTTGATTAAAGATATCCGGTGCCTTTGTCGAGATTCGAATCAAGCAGCTGCCCACTACTTTTGTAGTGTTTGCGCTTCTCCCGACGTATCTATATAAAGAAACGTACAACACATCAGGACCTGTCCGTCTTTACAGCCACATTTTAATTCCTGTCCTCCTGCATGCAGCTTCTGACGTGTAGGCTGTGCTGATCAGAGCACAGGTTCAGACAGGTGCTTAGTTCACTAGGCGCCGCATATCAGCCCTTTAATTTCCTGACGCCCCACCCGGCTATCTGCTGTCCAGGTTTCTTTAGTTATCGTCGTTTGTTTTGTCTCTCATTTCGGACAGAAACACAAGACACACCGGCCCGCCTATCTTGCTAGGCGAGGCAAACATCGTGGGTCCCATATGTGGCATTATCCACCCTGTTAACCTTAGAAAAGCGACATTCATCTAACTGAAACATTAGAAGCAAGTCACTTAACAGTGTTGGAAATACCGGTATTCATTATGAAAATGTAAAGCTACCCCATTAAAGGCCTGGACATGTTCTTAGGGCTCCAGGAGGTTGAGGCTCCCAGAATTTCTAGAATATCGGCAAATGAAGGTGGAAAGGTTGTTAGCCCTACGCACCGGCCGTCTTTACATCCAGGAGATGCCCCTAGTACTCTTTTCTCTTAGAAGCTGAGTCGACCCTATGGCCATAGTGCGGCTGGAAGAATTATGACAATGAAGAATCCCAGTGACCCCATCGGCTTGTAACACACTGCCTCAACCAGCTGTACACAATAAATGTGTAAGTGTGTGGAGTTTCTTGCTGTTACAGTAAATAGGTTTCACGTATGTAATATGCAAGTATGCCAGCCTGTAAAAGGTTACAACCCAGTATTTACTGTACGTACTGCCAGGTTTAACGTTCAAAATATCTAAACTTTTACCTAAAAAGTAAAATTATATATTTATTACGATTCTCACAATAAGCAGGTGTTTTCTGTACAGCTTTAACTAAATTGTCTTTCATAACGCAGAAAACGTGTGTTTACTAAGCGGTGTGAAATAAACTATCAATATATTTAAAATTCTCTAAGTCTTTTCCGGGTTAATACAACATTTCGATCATGTCTTCTTCAGAAAATAAAACATAAATATTTTGTGGAACAAAGCAGTAAGAAAATTTTCGAAATATTGCAAGAAGACTCCAGAAACGAAAGAGCGGAAGCAGCACAGATGAGATTTGTATAATGTTTAATGCGGCCTGCAACATATGAGCCTCCCATTCAAGCGGCACAGCGAATTCTTTCTCCGGTACTAGAGCAGCCGAGACGCAACACTGAACACTCATCCCCATCTACCGACGAGATCACCCCTGAATGACGTCACAGAGTGCACAGGAACAACTTTGCCTTTCACATTTACTGCCAAAACACGAACATATGATTCACAGAGTGCTGACCACAAAATCTTCAACAATGTACGTGTGACATAGCTTAAAAACAGAAACGGTTACTTTGAGAAATGTGCGACTAGACAGGAATAGGGAAGGATTTGTTGCTGTAAGCAGCGAAGTTTAAAATGGAAGAAGCCTAGTTCTTGCGTTCTTTAGTTATGGGGTCTAACGTAGGAACTAGTTTTCAGCCGTCAGTTATCCAAATATGTTATAACTCTGAAAATTCCCTTGCTCTCTCTGCTTAGGCCAGACTTTATGGTGGAACATTTTGACAAGTCAAGCTACTGTTTTGAAAGAATTGAGAGATTCGAAATATTACACCACAGTCCGCCCTTTTCCGTTCTAAGAACAGCGAAAAACAGATTTTCCATCAGCTGACTTTTTGAGCGATTGAGGCATAAAGAACTGACAGGTTTCACACCTTTGATATAGAATCAGAAGAAGAAATTTCGGTTTAGAAACATTTTGCGGATTCGGGTGCAATTTGTTCTGCAATAGTTTAATATTGCGAGCGAATCTTGTGTTCATTGGACCGTGCATCATCTTGAGAGTTGAATAAAGAGACCAACTTGATGTCACTTGCTTTTTTATTTCATTATTTAATGCTCAACATGTTTCGGATGTTAATACATCCATCCTCAGGAGCTTGCGATATATTTGTTGAGTTATTTCATGGGTTGTATTGCTGTGGTTCGAGGATGCAGGCTGAAGCAGTGCTTCAGCCTTCATCCGGATACCACACCACCCCAGCCAAACCACAACGTAACACCAACACACATCGAACCAGAGCAATACAACCCATAAAATAACTCAACAAATAAGTCGCAAGTTCCTGAGGATGGATGTATTAACATCCGAAACATGTTGAGCATTAAATAATGAAATAAAAAAGCAAGTGACATCAAATTGGTCTCTCTTTATTCAGCTATTACGAGCGAATTTATTTCCGATTAAACTGATTCACTATATTCCATGTTTTACACAACGGTATAAATAGTTTCACTGGCCAAGCATCACCGACAAGTCTACGTGTCCCCTTCTCTGTTAATTTAACTACTTGTTTCTTCATGCGCATTGGTTATAGGCTTATAACTTCGAACGTTAGGAGTAACGAGCGTGATGAATTAGAAAGAAGGTGGCCGGAAGGACTCTTTACCTAGTCGAGGTGCTCCAACACTATTCGACGTAAGAAGCAAGGAAACTCGAGAAAAGTAATGAACCACAGTATTCCGTCTGCGAGCCGAATTCCGAAAATTGGGCCTATGCAATACCAAGTGGATTTCTTAGTCTGTCAGCTTGGCACCGTGCCAACCTGTACTCCACTACCCTACTATTCATCTGCATGGAACAAAGTCCTTTTTAAAAAAAAGTTTATGGTCGCTCTTTCAAAAAATTTTCTCTTTATTATGGAACTCAAAAGCTCGTAATATCCATAATAGCTTGCCACTGGACTTTATAACGAGCCACTTGAATCTACTCCTCACAGAGATTTCATTTTGCTTACAAAACATTTAAATATAATCTTCCCTTCCACTCTTATATTTCCACCTAGTACTTTCCCTTGAAGATCTGAGGCTAAAATTTCGCGTGTATTTTTAATCTCATCCAGATGATTTATACGTCCTGTCCATCCCATTTTTTTTTATTTTATCACCACAATAATGTTTGTATAGACAAGTGTGGAATAGAATTATCGAACAGACCAAGACCCACCTAGGGCTGTAGAGTCAATAGAAGAAGAAGAAGAAGAAGAAGAAGAAGAAGAAGAAGAAGAAGAGAAGAAGAAGAAAAAGTTCGATATATGAAACTCTTTAGTACGTCGTTTTGTAAACAGATTTCTTCGTGGAGTTTGTAGTCTCTAACATTTTTTTAAAAATATGCTTATTTTATGATACTTTTTTTTAATCTTTTGGAAGAAGACAAACTTTCCGTGGTAATTCGCCTAAGCATTCTGCTTCAGTTTATTATGAAAACATTCATATCACACGAGAATCTAAAAATGTGAAATTTACGCAGTTGATTGAGCAGGTCTTGTTGTTAAATAGTTATTCTTGGGTTATTTATGAGTGCTATTCTAACTTCTGCAATTACAAACGGGGGTGCGGAGAAAAACAAGAAGAATAAAATATCAAGATGATAAAGCAGGAATAGTAACAGTTCAGGTCTCAAATTTCTTCTATTTGTGCACCTAATGCTACTGTTTTTCACATTGTTATGAAGAGTAGATTCAATACACTGATCTTAAAATTGCGAATTCTTTATTCCCAAAGTATAGTAAATCGGAGTGTGAAGAGAGAAACAAACGCAACCGCTGTCCCTCTCACACAATCGATCATAACCTGAACCTACTTCAGTTCTTTTTTCTTATTTGCTTTTGATTAGCCATTGTCAAGATAACAAATTACGCAGCAAACTACATGACCTCAGCAAGCTCGGTAGAGTCCAAGGAATAACCTCTTTTACGCGCATTACGTTTCCAACATCGAAATGCAGACCATAATTACCTCTTATTGTAGTGCAAACATCTGGTACCCCAGTAATAGAAAAAATAAGAAAGATTCTGAATTCTACCAAAACATATGGTAAATGGTTCTATTCGTGAGGTGAATGCCCGGTAACGAAAACTTCCAATAAGCAGCAGACGTAAGCCTTATTATATGTTTCCAACTGTTGACCACGTCAACATAATGTGTGCGCACTTGCATTCGGAGAAGCCTTTGCTTTGGGGAGAGCATCCGTGTAACTTCGACATTTTGCAGGCAGGGACTAGAGATAAGAACCGCTGATTGTAAGGAAAGTAAATTCACTTATTACAAGAAATAAGGCAGAAGAATTGTCCCCATATAAATCCGTAAAGAAAATGGTGTGAAAATACGTAAGTAGGATTGTAGAAGAAGCTATGGGAACGACAATAAATATATCAAATCCGGGTTTTGTGGGGCCCGAAGCTTATACAATTTTGGGGGCCCTCTGTAACGAAAACAATACAAAATTTCGAATACAATATTGGGAACGAAACTGAATATTCATTTAGGAAGAGGAAAGAAATCACAACAAATTACAAATTAAAAAATCTGACAAATACCACAAACATCACAAAATCCAGACAATCAAAATAATATTTTATTACTTAACTGCCTGCCACAAATCTGTAATAGTTTTTCCCTATATTTTTTTGGCTGCATATTTTTTGGTCGCATCTTCACACTAGAAAGATTCTGTAATATCATTTTTACTAGACAGAATAGAAAGATATTTCATTATTTCCTCTAGTATGATTGAGCGAAATTTGTTTTTTATTATTTACAGTTAGAGAAGTTTCTCTCAGTTTCACAACTCGTTATTGATAATGTCATGTAAATTTTTAGGATTTTTGTCAAGTCTATCAAGTTTCTTTCACATATGACCTGTAAAATTTCAGGACATTTCTATGAGTCTTCCCAGGGTCTTGAAAGTGTCCTGTACAAGTGAGGGACCCTGAAACCGAATCTTCAATGTAAATCCTCTCATTTGAGGACGTATAAAAATTTAGGTATCTGGGAAAACGCTAACAAACGTACGTTTAAAAGGGATAGTGATGAATTAACATTATTAGAATGCTGGAATAATGTGCTGATTCTTAAATTGACAAATCAGAACTCGTAGCCAGCACTAGCTCAAAAATTTAATCACACCAAATTACAAATATGTTTATGTAACAGGAAGGTTTCCACATGTATCTACATCAAATGCAAGTCAGCTAACAGATTAAGAAGTGAAATAAAATACTCCTAACATACATGAAAACAAGTCGTTACTAAGAAAATCAGAATGAGAGAAGTACCTTATAATGAACAATAAATTTATGTATTCATTTATGTCTTTTTATAATTGCCTTTAATAGACTATTTTATTGTTTTCTAGTCTAAATGTTGTTACGTTTTATTAGGATTATAGTAAAAATGTCATATATTTTAATTACTGTAAAGTAATTCCCTCTCTTATCATTTGCACTATAGCTCCTTATATTGTATTTCACGATCTCAGACAATGAAGTATTCCTGTTAGGCCAACAGCCATTTCGCCGGAACTAATACCGATTTGCGGGTGAGCCATCACACCTCCGTAAACTCTTCGAAATCATTTCTAGGTGCGTTCGCAAATTTGTGCAAAGTAACTATTAGCTTCGTCACGTCTGCTTGTCTGTCCGTCCGTCTGTCTGTCCATCCGCATGTAACAACCCGGCTCCCTCCAGTAGGATTTTTTTGAAATTTGATACTTGAGCAATTTTCGAAAATCTATCGAGAAAATGCAAGTTTCATTAAAATATGACAAGAATAACAGGTACTTCACATGAAGATCTATGTACATTCGTGATATCATCTCTAGTAATTATTCTTATAAAGATAAATGCCTCAGACAAAAGTAGTAGAGAAAATCAAAACGTACGTTTTACTGTTAATAAATTTTTCCCAAAATCGTGACGTTTGTGAGACAATTTGGAAAAGATGGTAGAGCCAGAGAGGCCACAGATGAAACTACAGGGCCATCCAAAAAGATGGACGGGATTTTAAACAGCTATAACTTAAAAAGTACTAGACGGATTTACACGTTTGGCATCTTAAAATGTTCAGAAAAGTTTAAAGTTTCAGACGTACCTAAGTACATTTCAATATGTGCAACGTTTGTAGCTCTGGAGACGTCCAAACCAAATTCTATGTCCTGCCACGTTTTCTGAATCATGTCTCGTGTTACAGTTTCAATGGCTGATGTGATCCTGTCTTGCAGGTGCTGGATATTCCTTATTTTCTCAGCATACACAATGTTCTTAATATACCCCCACAGGAAAAAATCAAGTGGAGAGAGATCTGGGCTTCGAGGTGGCCAGGGTATTGGTCCA
>Ga0123352_10016048_pt1 | contig 11925 bp, 7 predicted proteins | sample TergutLab28metaG_FD_89700 | JGI IMG/M metagenome (GOLD analysis project Ga0123352, IMG submission 89700) | Labiotermes labralis P1 segment gut microbial communities from Petit-Saut dam, French Guiana - Lab288 P1 | ecosystem: Host-associated > Arthropoda: Insects > Digestive system > Gut ...
ATGGACCAAAAAACATTGCTTTTTTAAGCTTTTTTTCTTGTCATATTAAAATAGATTTTTTTCCAAAAGTGTTTATTTTTTTCACAAACATGTACAGATAGACTCCCCACCGCCTCAAACCCCCCCCCCCCCCCCACACAGTACATACGCGCAACATTGTGTAACTATGCATAATTATTCCAAGAATTTTGTACGAATACCTACCTAATATCGGAAACTGCTCCAAACAAAAGCTGTAATTATTCCCAGAATATCGTTAGATACGCCTAACTCATACCGAAAATTGTTCTAAATACGAGTAAAAGCCACTTAACATAACCAGTTCATACTTTGTGTTATTCATCAGGCTTTTGAACCCTCACTTAGTTTTGAGAAAAACAGTATCCCCGTTTGAACTGCATATAAAGCTGGGAGTATACGGACAGATGCGAACGAGTAATTTAATCGCCCCAAACACCAGATTTTAGAGAAATCCGCTGCGCAGATTCGAAGATGAAATATACTTATTATTTTATGCACTGCGTGCAGGGCACACATAAGTCTACGACTCTCCAACCACCATTGGACACAGTAAGAATATTACACATCCAATCATGTAGTAAATAAGTTTCTCTAATGAATTTGTACCCTTACGTGAATGGTTGAAGTACTGCGCTACAAGCTGGAAAGTCGTAGGATCGATTCCCGATGGCGCCATTCAGATTTTTTATTTACTTAATCCTTACGACTGCACTATGGTACTGGGGTCGACTCAGCCTCTAATAGGAACGAGTACCATGGGTATCTCCTGGGGGAGATAAGAGTGGCCATTGTGTAGGACCGACGACCTTGCCACCTTCGTGTGCCGATTCTCTCGAAATTCTGGGAACCTAAACCTCCTGAAGCCTTAAAGGCCTGTCCAGGCCTGCGTAGGGATTGCTTTACCTTTCACCTTTACAAGAAAAAACTGAACTGTTTACAGAAGGTGACATTAAACGTGTACCATCACGCACATTTTCACAACATTCAGCAATATGCTGTCGCCCACTGCAGTTACCTGACAATGCTACGTGGATTTAGTCCAGGCAAACAATTCTCACGTATCGACAAGCAGTAAATCAAAAAACTGGAAAGGTGAACAAATTTAAAACGTACGATATACGAACGGCGTTAGTAAATAAAACAGAAAAAAGCATGCCAGATGGAAGACAAAAATTAGTTATTATATTCCATAATAAAATGTTCGAGGTGGAGCAATCGTGTGGAAAAAGAGCAGGGTCATGTCTGCTAACAAACATTCTGGACCTTGCATTGTTTCCAACTATGCGTAACGGGACGTGGACTGCAAGTTAATATTTGAAAATAACACTGAAGACTTCCGACGGAATTTCTTTACACATAGGATTGTAATCCACGTTTATTATAGTGTAAAAATAATGCTCTTATTACCTCAGCATGGCAAGTCCTCAGGCTGCAGGCAGAGGAGACGGCTTTCAGATATGAGGGTGAATCTACTACATAAGCAGTCGCGGGTGTACGACAAGTGGTGGTCTTAAAACGTACGTACCGGGGTGCTGATAAGTCCTTAGCTTGACCTACTTCCCGATGTCGTAGGACGGAATTGATAGTGTCGTTGGAAGCTAATCTAATGCTCAGATCAGATAATATATGCTTGCTGCAGACTCTCAAGAACCTTTAGAGGGATGAAAGGCAACTTATATGTTTAATTTTCACGTAAGAATTATCAATCCTGGCTAAGGACTTATCAGCACCCCTGTATTATGAAAGGTTAAAAATGGCCCCGGACGTGAAGAGAACAGTTAACGGATGGGTGGGTAGGCGGGGGGGGGAGGGACTGTACTATGTAGAGACTCATAACTTGACTTGTGTGTTACACCAACGTGGATGGTCCTTACGAAGGCAAAACTGGTTCTACACCAAAGAGCATTAGACAACCAACACAAACAAGTATGGGGTATCACAAACACAGAGGGAATATGAGAAATGCATATAAATCTATGCTCGAAAATCCTAAACGGAACAGGTCACTTGAAATACCTAGGAACAAAAGTGAGTATAATATTAAAATACATCTCAGGGAAATGCGGTGTTGGTGCGGACTTGATTCGTCTGGATCAAGACAGAATCTGTAAGTGAACATCTGTGAATTCGTTAGAGAAGCTTCGGGCTCCATGACAGGCAAGAAATTTCTTGACTGCCTACGTTAGTATTAGCTTCATAAGAAAGACTGCTTCATGGAGTTCTAAAGAGAAACTCCCGTAACTTAAGCTCTGAAATATTACAGCCACGGTATAATCAAAATAAATGGAGTTTTAAAACAATGCACAAGCTGAAACGATCTCACGATTTCGGGCTATATCAATAGGCCCTTCCCATTTACGTTAGATCATTATAACTTTTAAAGAACATGAGTAATATACGTGTTAATATTCAATTGGTGTCTTCTAGAGCTTTGCTTTATCTTTCACTCAATTCGGTACTTTGTGTGACATCCGTCGCATGAGGGTTGTGCTCTCAAGTATCTGGCGGCCGTCACTTGGAGACCCTCTTTTTCATAGGCACTACCTCGTATCTCGATTCTAAATCCACGGCAGGCAATTATGGGAAAAGTAATAACCAATATATTACCAAATGAAAAGTGAAGTAACACGGTACATAGAGAACTCACGTTTCTTACACTTCGGTGACGAATATACATGAGATTTCAAATCGTTTCCTAAAGAAACATCATGAGGAAGCAGGCCTATTTCCGAATGATTCTTGACAAACATTCTGTTTGTTGAGGATTAGCGAGGCCTACGTTGATCGCAGAACAGAAATTCAATAGTGCCGCTAGATTCGAAAAATAAAATTGGAACTGAATTGCAATTTGCGAGCAGTGAGCTTCATTGCTTAAGGATTCCAACAACGGAACATCACAATTTGGAATCATTCACGTCACGGAATTTTCCCATCGTCGCGCATTACAAATGAAACACTAAGTATCAGGGAAAGGATCGGTTCTCGTCCTTGCATTCAAGATAAGTTTGACACCTACTCAGATGGGTGCGATAGGTAAATCTACTCTCATCCTGTGGGACGTATTATTATTATTATTATTAATTATTAATAGTGTATTGTTATTTTAGACCCATTTCTTGTCATGAACACTACCGGTATCCCTAGACATTTCCTTTATATTTCGCCAATTTACGCGCTAGCTAACACCACAAGGCGGTACTTAAGAATATGTTACATAATCCAGTTCCCACCCCCAGCTCAGTTACCAATAGGCCTTCATGCTACGAACTTCACAACTCAGGGAAAGCCTATCACCTGGTTGCATATTCATATTACTTCCACTAGACTATATACTGCAATGCATTACATTGAATCATGCAATTTATTTTAGGTTCAGACTTCTAACGGATATAGTCACGAATATAAATGAATGTAAATAAGTCCATCACACACGATCAGTAGAGAATAGGGGTGATAGTTGGCACACTTTTCACGTTATACTTTTTCACATTTTCCTTGTACAACAGCACGTAGGGGTAGCAACACTCGTGGGCTACAACCTGACCTACACAAATTTGACGCTATTAATAAGGAAGAAGAGGGAAAGGCGTTTTCCGTAACCTCTGCACATGTGCCAACCTGCCTCGCAGGCAGGGTTAGATGGCATAAGGTAAAAGTACAGAGAAAATCAAGATACCAGCTTTTCACGTTGTAAAAGAAAAACATAACAATTAATGTAATGGTTAAGAAAACAAATGTGTCAGATACATGTTGTACATGACAACAGTGTGTTATTGCGGCAATAAAATAGTGGGAAAATACAAAAAATTCGGAACAAAATTTAACAGATTTCATTGAATTGGTAAAGGAGGTCAAAAAAAAAAAAAGATAATTCAATATAACACTAGGCTACCACCAGCAATATAAGTTTTCATTCTAAATAAAGTATTCCAGTTTCATCAGTTTGGCAGTTTAAGGAAACACTGTTTGGACAGCCATCAATGTATTCTTCACATTTCTCTAGATGTGCCAAGACAATAGAGGCAGAAAGTATCCTCCGAATCTTCTTCGTCAGTCTTGCATGAATTTTTGGTTTTTTTTTTAAATTTCTGCGTTGCTTTTGTGAATCTCTCTTCAGATATGTGGCAGCTACTGTTTCTTCATTTTTTACGCCTAGTTCTTCGCTCATCTGCTCCGAGCCTTCCGTTGTACTGGGTGTCGAAGCATCTTTGGCAGAGGTAACAAGTCTAACTGGCAATTGCTCTTTCGTTCTGTTTACATTCTTACTCTCTTTGATTACGGTTTTGGAAGGTTTCGAACGACCTCTGGGTAAGCAGGATGTGTTGCTATTTTTGCAGCAGATGATGATCTTGCGGGAGAACCATGAAAAGGCAGGAAATTTACCGTTGCTTCTATCTGCAGCCTAAGCTTCCATAAAGTCTTAATTTTTAAAAATATCCCCGCTGAAAAGGTAAACTCCAGAACCTGGAAACCTGCTTTGGTATTTGCAGGAAAATAAGTCTGATGCAAAGGTGTGTTGACGGCACAAGGGATGTCACAAATTGTCACTGCTGTACCTGATGCTTAGTTATGCAGGCATCATATGTGAGGATGACATACGTCGTAAGCGATCCTCTGACAGATTTGTTACGAGGCTGGACTTTATGGCTGCAGTGGGGAGGAAAGATGAGGACAGCCACTCCACTATGCTTGCACTACTCTACTGTCTGTATGGACAAATGCAAATCGTGGTTGTATAGCAAAAGAACTACTGGTCTCTCTTTCGAAGGCTTGGGATGTGTTATGGAGTGATTTGCATTATCTTACAAAATGATCCTCCGTCATCTACCCAGATGGATGGACCGCGTGTTAAATGTGTTGAACGTACCCTGTGTTCAATGACAGTGTTGATGAGGTGCTTTTTACATCAGTCTGTCATATCCTGGTGCAGTGTATTTCCAAAATAAAATGAATCTGAAAATCCTTCGCCCGCTTCCTGTTTACGTTCCATTTTTCGCAACGCTCTCACATCTCATAGCACTGCATCAAGGCGTGCGTTGCTTCTCTATCTGACCTCTTCTTGCAAGTACACATTATTTAGCTTCTTAAAATTAAGACAGAAAATCAGATTGTTAAAAAATTAACCATTAAGTTACCTATCGAAAGCGGGGTAAGTTGTCACACCCAGCCAACAAGCTCCACGCTGCGCGTGCTGACTTGCCCCCTTGCCTACCGTTTTATGTTTTTGACCGCGTCTAAATTTCTCACTAGCCCCAAAGTTAGCCAAAAGAAGGTAACCCTCAGGGTGACACAATATCGCATGTGGCTGTAACCAGACTTTAAGCACAAAACATTTAATACAGCAAGGGAAAAATAATTCTTGTGTTGTAAAAAATAAAACACCAGACCACGCTTCACTCACAGTTCACAGACCACTGACGTTTGCTGACCGCTCTCTGGAAAAGTTATTGAAGAGCACAAACTTCCAGGTGTTGCTATTCTGCGCTGTAATTGGGAGTTATGACCCTTGTGACAACTTACCCTTGTAGCCAACTAGCCCCCCCCCCTTCACCCCTACATTATAATACGAATGTAATTTAAGCAAACGCTTCAAGAAGAGCACCAATGTACTGTATTTAATTGGAAGTTTATCTCATTATCTCACTTTATATTACTGTAAAATCGACTTATATTAGTCACTTAGTAACGATATACTTTTAACACATTTAAGTGTATGTACTAATGGACTGCATTTTAACTGGCATGTAACTTTGTTATAACAGAAGAACTCCCTGAAGATGATGGATTGAAGCATCGAAACATGTAGGCGTTTTGTAGATACAATTATGAAAAATACTGTCCATTTGTTGGTTACGTGTCGTAAATATATGCAAAATGCACGGTACACAGTTTCAAGACGAAAACTCTTTAAGCACTTCCTGATATGTAACAGCGTCGTACAGCAGACCTGTGCCGAAAGTCAGCAGTGGGGGACGTACGAATTGCGTCCCTAGGTTAAGAAAGTGTATCAGCTGCATTCCAAACTATCTGCTTCACGTGAATCAGTTGTGGCCGGAACTGTCAATCGCACGTATGAATTGCACCGCAGAAGAGAATGAATGTACAAAGTTTCCAACAAATTGAAGGCGTTCACACGGTTTTATTGTACGTTATGTAGAATTACATGCACACATACAGAAGTGTCGAATGACACTGACAATGCACCTGAAAAGAAACCATGTTGTTATGCCATGGTATTGTCTAATATTTAAGCCGTATTTAAAAAATTCAGGGATTATTGCAGGCACACTGTGTGTCTCATATCGTCCTTTTCAGGTTATTGTTATGTTCTGAAGAAAATAATTAAAATAAATGGAACTTTTTAGTAGCCGTGCGCACGTACCAACGAGTCTGACATCGTACTGTCTGTTATATTTTGTACAATACGCAGAGATATGGAACTGGCAAGTGACATCGAATATGCATATAAGTCTATGTTTGGCAGAAACTTATAATGCACCAGTGTAACAGATTCGGTTCTCTAAATCAGGATAACCTCGTACTGTTCTGTCTTTGAAGAGATGAGGCCCTCTTTTTTAACGGTTGCTGATATTGTAAGTTTCCGTGTAGTGACACTTCTCATTTTGATGATGGTCTCATTCAACATTTTTTGCAGTGCAGGTACAAGAACGACAGAATGAGCACTGTAAAACAGTGCATTGAAATGTGCATGGAATGACTCACATATCTCTCACTGAATGCAATAGTGGAACATTCACATATTGCCCATTTGGAGTTAATACTACATCTGAGCTAAAATTATAACAACTAAATCCGATAATAACAGCATCTAGCAGGCAATGTTTTGACTAAAAAGCGTGCCGGTATTGTCAGATGTAGTAGTTATATTTTTGAGCCCAATCGTAGTATTAACTCCAAATGGCAATTTTTGGGTTGTGCCACTGTTGCTTTCAGCGAGCGATATGTTTGCGGTCCTCAACGATAATGCAGAACATTCAAACCAAGAGACGAAGGAAAAATAGAGCCTGAGTAAATATAGTGTGCTCTGGGGATTCCAAGGGATCCGCGAACAATTCCCACGGATTCTGTGGATACATTTATGTAATGGCTACTCTAAAGTTTACTTATTTTGAAATGAACGATGAGTGTTTTCTTAAATACAATCATGAAACTTCTTTAATTGGCGATGTATTTATTTCGTACGACCGTTAGAATATCCAATAAAGAAAGCCCATGTACCCACAAAGCGAGCGTCAGTTTCATTAAGGTCAAATCATTCAACGCAATGTTAGGTACGCTGCCAGTTGTATTCGTTGCTATCTAAAATCAATAATGAGCTAGAACGATTTAATTCTGTATACTCATTCGGACACTACAACTATTTGAGAAAGAATGTGAGGATCTGTGGTTATTTTTCGAAGCCAAAAGAGGTCTGCGAACAAAGAGTTTAAAAAACACTGTCCTAGAAGTTGGTCGTTAAATTGTCACTCGCCTGTAACTTGGAAGACTAGAAGTAAAGTCAAACGCGAAGCACCACTGACTACCGTTATTGGTACAAGCAGGAGTCCCAATACTTTCTTCAAAAACAAACTTACCTCAGAGTAATCCTCTCCGCACTGCTGGCTGAGTCCCAAAGATTGCACTGTCCTCCAACAGCACTATCCGAAATGGATACGAAGTGCTTTAACTTCACAGTTCGGCCACACTGTTGTCAGTGCACTGTGCATGGCGGATACGAAGTCGGCATAAACAATTGTTGGACAAACATTCCCACCAAGTTTTCAAGCCTCTGCTACTGTATATCTGAACACATCCTCATATGACGTTTGAGGTTTATTGGTCAGTTAGAAAAATGCACGTGGAACACAGTGACCACTGTTGAGTCCAGGAACTTGAAACTATTTGGTTGAAAAACTTTAGCATTGATATGAATGTCCCGTCAGCGTAAAGTACATCAACTGAGCCAACGAACTGTGCGTTAGTTTTTCAGGAAAATATTACAATATTTCTTGCCGTGCCATTAGCAAGCAAAAACTGTTCTTTCTCAGTTGTTAACACTTGCACAGCACTTACTGCTTTCGTAAGTATCTTCAGTATTTGTTGGATGAAGAAGGAGTTGGGAGGAGCGTGTTTTATGAATGCTCCCCCTAATGTGTCGGTGTGTATGTGTGACAGTGTCCAAGCCCTGGCTTTGTAGTTCTTTGCGTATCAGTTTCCGCGTTCTTTCACACAAGTCCTCCACTGCTTTCCTTTTGACAGAATTACCTAATATCTGTCGGTTTAAGCCGGTGTCGCTCTTTTTATCAATGTTCTGCACCAAATTACCCCCCCCCCTCCTCCCTCACCCGAAAATCTATCGACTTTCATTTCACTTTATATAGCATAAACATTTTTTATTAAGACAGAACCATCTTTCCATATTCTCAACAGGATTATTTTGGAAACGGATCTTGAAGCCCGTTATGACAAGGAGATCTTTCCCTTTTTTCACTACTTATCACTTTATCTACTTTCACTGGCTCCATCTTCCCTCCAGCAGCGTGGGACGCAACTGGTACACAACTGTCATAACTGAAAACCAACCGCGGAATGCAAAAAATAACCCCAGCGTCTGCAGCCTCGGACGCAACTGATACACGGCCGTTATATGAAAACTGACAGCGGGACGCAACTAGTAAATTCTGCTGACTAGTACACCTGGCCAACCGGGATGTCTGCCGTACGAGCACCACAATCTCACGTCACCTGACACCTGACAAAACACCTGGCAATGCCAGTGAGAACTGCAAGGCAAGCAGTTCACCGTGAGACACGACACAGACTGGGTAAATTGTACGTAGAGATATAAATAAAGCGTAGTGTGTACATGCAAAGGTACGTGCATGCGTGCGTGTGTGTGTGTGTGTCTGTAATTTATATCTCTACCACCACTAGCCTATAGGAAAACACACGACCTTTACAGTAGCATACGTTTCGAACCTGAACAGAGTGTGTTAATAAAAAGGCAAAATGTTTAACCTCTGATATTTTTAACTTCATAAAAAAACCTGTAAATTGATGTTTCCCTTGGGAGTGAATCTAACCCTTCAGCCACTTTTTTTTTTTATTTTTGAGACACAATTTATACTGAAACCGTTAATTAGCACTCCCCTTAGGCCTAAGTTCTGGGGTCAGTTCTTAGATTACCTTCCCCTTGCCTGCTTCATAACATACCTACCATGAGGATTACGAAAGTACTGCAACTGACTTTCATCTCCTATAAATGTGTAACTATCCGAATGAAAGGGCGTGGTGGGAAACGATCACTGACAGAGCTTCGACAAACAATGGCAATATATAAATTCAAACGTATACTGAATGCTACAAGATGGAAAAATAAAACAAACTGTGACTTGCAAACAACAGCGTAAATTTAATATTTCTGGTGTACTACTGACAGCATTTTTTATCGCCGGACTGAGCGGAAGGCACCATCAATTATTATGCGGAAATGATGTCGTCCGCTCTACGGCCAGCATTTCGACGATAAAAAAATGCCGTATTTTATCCCTTTAAAGACGAAGCGCAGACTGCTTTATTTAAAGGCCCAGTCCGTACCGCGCAATAAACACTTTTCAACTCGGTTACAATCAGTTTATGCTGTAAGTGACACAAGTCGCTGTTTGTTCTCAGATAAATACAAAACACAACTACAGAGAAGGCAGAGCATACAGTTGTTGAATGTTAAACTGGTTGGTGCATCACGTAACCAGTAGGTTTTAAAAGGTTATTATGAGCTCAGCTGTATCTCTACCTAAATTCCAGCAATAATTCAGCTGTTGCAGTATGCACTACAATGTGCCTTCGGAAAATATTAATGCTGTTAAACATGCACACGATTTAAAAGGTTAGAAAGGTGCCAACTCTACTTGATTAAAGAGTTTCTGAACCTTCACATCCTCAGGGCGCTCGTGTGTTTCGAATAAATATGAAAAATAACTCCATAGGTAAAATGCTTCTTCCGACGCTTGTAAGTATTTATCTACTCAAAAAGTCCCCATGTTTTATGGAAGCCGAAGAATCGTTATCGTGTTCACACTAGCCCACCACTTCTCCCTGTCCTGAGCCAAATGAATCCAGTCCACACCCTCGCCTTATTTATTTAAGAGTCATTTAAATATTATCCTTCCATCTAATACTACGTCTTCCAAGTTGTCTCTTTCCTTCAGGTTTTCTAACCCTATATGTCCACACACCCAGGCTCCTGTAAAATGGGTCCGGGTCATTCCCGGGGGTAAAGTGCGGCCGGGGCGTGCTGGTGACCACTCGCCCCTTCTACTGCCGCGGTCATGGAAGAGTAGAGCTATACCTCTACGCACCCTCTGGGCCACGCCGGGCCTGTAACGGGAAAACTTTACCTTTTTAAAATATGTCTACACATTTCTCATCTTGCTCGATATGAACTGATAAACATGATAACAAAATTTATGTCAACCCCCATTATTGTGGTTACTTAGGCTAGTATTAATTACTGTGATTCCTAGATTTCGAAAAACGGGGTGTTATGGCTCCAACTCACAAGTTTGGGCGTCCGTCTTAGTCTTACTACATTTACTGTTATTGTCTATATTAACGTAACGTCCAGAGCCATGAGGTTCACGTCTTACTTCCTTACCGTTTAACGACGCTGTCATGCAGACTATAACGTCAAATGATAGGATGATTGGCAACTAAGGAATTAGAGAGGATGTGCGAGGAAGTGACGATGATGGCCTAATTTTAAGCCCAAATACAAACGTTGGTCGTACTGGAGGGACAGCCCTTGGCAAACTGACTTCTTCTGTTTCAAAAATTAGGCACTCTAAACTAGTGCATCGACCGTCACTCGGGGACAGTCCACGTTAACGCCGTTGCTGGGATACAACAAAAATCAACTCTCAGGGGAAAGTCAAATTAGAGCTATGCTAGGATACAAGGCATCTCAGCCCCCCTCCAATCGTGCTAGGATGCAGGAAAGAACCACTTGGGAAAAACCCCCATTGCTGGAAGGAAATCGAAACTAGTGCCGTTGGTGGAATACGAAGGAACCCCACTTAGGGAAAACACACCACAATGTGGAACCCTCAACGTTCGATTACAGCACCGTTGTCAGAAGACTGAAGAAACAGGAACTGCAGTTTCCAGCGCGGGCACCTCTAGCTATTCATTTAACCTTTCCAAGCCTAGCGGTTACTTTATTTACTAATACCAGGTTTAACATTTGCAGATTCTACGCTCTACCCACGGAGCACATTTACGTGTTCTGTACTTCTCAGAACAAAAAGCAATTATTTCCCTGTGGAACATCTACGGAATGGTTTTTATAACCAAGATAGCGTGTTTCCTGCGCGGTACGTACTGGGTCTTTAAATATATTTCAGATTTATGTCAACTTTTAACGGGTTAATATCTGAGAATATAAAATGTTGTAATCAAGTACATGAAATGATGTTGTAAACTGAAGACATTACAACTGGTAGCCAATTGCACTCTAAAGGCAAAAGTCTCCCCATAACATGCCAAGCATGCAAAAAGACGGAGTATAAGTATAGCTCTACTCATTCTTAACCTCAGCGCTAGATAGGGGTGGGAGGTCAACGCCACGCCTCGTCCCCCTTAAACCCGGAAAAGAGCTCCGGTACCCACTCTACATGAGGCGCTTTCACTATACACTACTGTAATTATTAATAACGAATTTTCAGCAGATCTTGGAAATTCTTCTTTCCTGTTGAATAAATTCCTATCTCACGTATCTATTACAATTGCTATACAGGGTGTCCCAGGAGGAATGTGCCAGACTTCGGGAGAGTGTTCCTTATGTTAAAGTATACCGATATAACCCAAAACACCTATATCCAAAGTTGAACGGTTACGGAGATAATGGCC
>Ga0123352_10016049_pt1:0-10000 | contig 11924 bp, 3 predicted proteins | sample TergutLab28metaG_FD_89700 | JGI IMG/M metagenome (GOLD analysis project Ga0123352, IMG submission 89700) | Labiotermes labralis P1 segment gut microbial communities from Petit-Saut dam, French Guiana - Lab288 P1 | ecosystem: Host-associated > Arthropoda: Insects > Digestive system > Gut ...
AACACGCAGTATTATGGAGAGCTCTCCAAAACACCCATTACCAATAAGTAGCATGTAGTATAGCCTACTCTAGGTCGTGATGCAACCTGATGATGGCCCAGGAATAGGGCCGAAACATGTTGTTGTAAACCTTACAATAATCAACCAATAAAATAGTTGTGTTTGACGGTAAGTGCCACGCACATATATTGCCATACTAATCACACATGTTTTGTTTCTGTGTTTTCAGCTAATATTGAAGCAGACTTCACCAATTACACATTCAACCATCATCACAATTGTACCTACGAACAGAAATGCTTATTGGTAGTATCCATGCGCCATTAATAGACTATACTGCAAGGTATACTGCAAGGTATACGTAGAGCAGTGTCGTGTATACACAAACTGAAAAACTGCCATGGTGAACGTATGAATAGGCTTCAAGTTTCAGTCGCTGTCAGTGTCACCCAGTACGGAAGGGGGTAAGGTAAAGCTTACCCTACACGAGTCATGGATACTCAGAAGGGGGAGGGAATTTTCGGCTTCCTTCCTTACTTTGACATTCGGCACAACTAGGAGAGCAGAGATGTCAGCTTTACGCGCCGGCCGCACTTTACCCGCAGAGAAATTCCTTGGTACTCATTTCTGTTTTTGGTGAGTGGACCCCAAAATCTACTGAATGTGAGCAGAAGGATTAGGGTACTTGAAAATTTCCATGAAACCTACCGGGAGGGATTCGAACCCGGAACCTCCCGTCTTGTGGCGCAGTTTTGTGCGAAAAAAGAAACATTTATTTACCCACGTACATGAGTTATGCATATAAATATATTAAACTTGTGGTTTATTTACGTATTATTAACTCAGATACATAGTGTCGAGCGGGTTGACGATCACACTTATAAATAATGAATGGTTTTCCAAGTGCAGCGGAATATTCCTGGTAAAGGTAAAGGTAAAGTGCACCCTTGTACAGGCACTAAGGCTCTGTACAGGCCGTACGGCCCATAGGGGAAGTAGAGTTATAGCTCTACTTTTTCTTAACCGCGGCACTAGAAGGGGGTGAGGGGTCAGCGTCACGCCCCGGCCGCTCTTTATCCCCGGGAAAGCCCCGGTACCCATTGTACAGAAGGTTAGGTGGGTCCAAGGGCCGGTCTGGACAGGTGCGGAAAATTTCGCCCCCACCGATACTCGATCCCCGGACGATACAGCCCGTAGCCAGTCGCTATGCCGACTGAGCTATCCTGGCCCACAGACGTTCAAAGTATTTGCTATTTATAGGGTGTAAATTGTAGTCTGGCACTCTGAAAAATATTACATGTTGGGAGTATATGGGGACGAAGTTCAGAGGTGGATATTTGAATATCACGGATATGAGGTAAACAAAGGACTGGAGACAATTAAAATTGAGGAGATTCACGATACGTAACTCACTTCATATTCGATTTTATTGGATTGTTTAACCTTTTGACGCCTAATGTCAACTATAGTGGTCGTACCGCACCGCTAACCTCTAAAGTTGCATTTTATATGTTGTAGTACTGAATATTTTAAACATGGTATATACTCTCCGTTTTTTTTCTTCAAAATGCAGTTTGTTTCATAATTCTAACGTATTTGGTTCCTGTATTATTCACATTTTATATACAGGGTGGGCTAAAATTAAAAAAATAATTCCGGCGCCAAAAGGTTAAACCAAGGTAGATAATGTGGGACATACACAGTTTACGTGCAGCTATGATAAAGAATGCGTACAAAACGTGATCACAGTACGTTAGCAGAGAACACAATCTGGGAGACCTACGGTTAGGTACACGTGGCCGCGCGGCCTAAGGCGTAGGTCTGCGGTCGCTCGCCTGCTGAGATTGTGGGTTCGAGTCCAACCGGGGCATGGAGGTTTGTCTGTTGTGAGTGTCGAGTGCTGTCAGGTAGAGATCTCTGCGACGAGCTGATCACTCGTCCAGAGGGGTCCTACCTTTCTATAGTGCGTCGTTGTGTGTGATCTAGAAACCTTATGAATGAGGAGGCCCTGGCCCACAGGAGGCTGTCGCACCAAAAACAAACAAACAAACGCTTAGATGCGATAATGACATTGAAAAGGGATTTAGTGAATCAAGTCATGAGTATGTGGATTAGATGGACATCGGATTCAGCTGGCTGGAAGAAATCTAACTACCGCTCCTTGGTGGACCACAAAAAATGAATTTTTCTGGACGTGTCAGAAAGCATGAACTGGCATAAAATCTCTGAATCATTTGTTTTCTGTAAATACGGGTTAGGAACATTCTGAAAATTTAGATTACGGTTGTGTGCTTTCTTTTGTGTAATTCCCCGGTGTCTGAATTTTATATGCCGACGTTTCGGAACACTCTGTCCCATCTTCGTAGGCACGTAAGTATGAATTTCATAACTACTTGCCCATGAAGATGGAACAGACAGTATGTTCCGAAACGTCGGCATATAAAATTCAGACGCCGGGGAATTACCCAGAAGAAAACATACAACATTCAAAACACGGCGAAAGTTTGAAATCAAGAGTAGATTATGGTTGTTTCGGAGAAACCTCTCGTGTCATTCAATAGGACATCTACCTTGAAACTGAGGAAGAAGGTTTCTCTCAAACGTTGGTATCTATCTACCAAACTAAACGTTGTCACATCTTAGAAGAGAGTAGCTCTAATATAATATTCCGAGTCGCAGAAAGCCCAAATCTCGTAACACTATTTTTTTGCAGAATAACACACAAAAAAGCAATCTAACAATTGCCTGCAATATGACGATGGGAGCTTCTTCTTTCTACTTTAATCAAGTTGCTCACTGTTCCCTCTCTTCCCCTATTCTGAACTGTTTTCTTTCTCTCTCTCTCTCTCTCTCTCTGTCTCTATGGCTTACCCCTACCGGTTAGACTACCCTGCACATGCTACCACCTTCCGTCACCTCCCCATTCCGGCGACCGCCCACACTACGGCACTGGGTCAAACTTTGTTCACCAGAAACAAGGTCAAGGGCAATAAAGGTCATACCATGTAGTGGATATTAGGATAAGCCCGAAACAGAAGCTTGTTCTTTGTTTCAGACATGAAAGCAAAATTAATCAGAGCATTTCCACCCTGCAAATTTTAATACTTCTGCAGAAGTAGAAGGTTTCTTCAGGTGAGACGGAATTCAAACTGAAGGCTTCCAGAAAAAAACGGATGAAAGAGCCTGTTCTGTCTTATCCCATGCTCCAGGTTCTGGTAAGTTCAACTGCCATCACATCTTGCAGTCGGAAATTTAGTTCTAAGAAGTCATCATCGTGCTTTCCTAGTGTCTGTGCAAAGAACATAAAAGGTTCCAGGAATTCACATCCCATTCGCTGCACCATTTGTGGCTAAACCATACGACGGTACACCTACGCAATTCCTATTCGAACGACCGACATTTATTTTTTGAACTCCTCATCAAGTAGTTCGCGAAAGCTGCAAATTTCCCATGGAAAAGAACAAATGTGACGTCGCTTTGGAGACGTGTCTATTGTGACAGTGTAATGGACGAAGCTGCTAACGTGTTCGACCGGTACACTCTTCTGAACTCTTGAAAATTTGCAAGAATTTAGGCTTTAGCGGCGGTGAATTTGAGGTATCCACCCTTCAAAAATATTTAAGCTTTTCAAGAGAAGACTATTAATTCGGTCTTAAGGTGAGGCATCCCCGTTGTGGACGTAACAATAAGTTAAGGATAATGTAGGTCGCACACAACTAGTTTCGGCCTACTCGGAAGCCATCATCAGATTTAAATTGTTGGCTCTAAGAGACAAATAATGTGAGTAGCGGATTTGTCTCTTAGAGCCAACATTGTAAACCTGATGATGATCTCCGAGTAGGCCGAAACATGTTGTTTCATTAACACCCTGCTAACAAACTCGTTGTGTTCGACCTACATTATCCTTAAATTATTATTAATTCGGTTTCGAAATTTCGGGAATTAATTGTCCAGCAATCAGAAGCCACACTCCAGGGTAACACAGACCCATCAGAAAATTTTATTTAACAAATTAAGCGTTTCTGACACTCATGGTTTAAATATGTGGAGAAATATTGTGATCTAATGTATTTGTTCTGAACCTAAAATATATGAAATTTCAGAATCTTTAAAATTATCCATCCAGCAGTGTTTTTTTTTATAATTTAAGTGCTTATACAGCATGTTTTACGCCACGTGATGGCGCAGTTGTTTGAGGCACTGCATTACAAGCCGGAAGGTCGCGGGTTCGACTCCTGATATTGTCACTAGAATTTTTGTTTGATATAACCTTCCCGGCCGCACTATGGCTCTAGGGTCGACATAGCCTCTAACAGAAACGAGTAACAAGAATATTTCTTCGGGGTTAAAGGTGGGCGGTGCGTAGGGCTGACAACCTAACCACCTTCATATGCTGATTGTCTTGAAATCTGGGAGCCTTAAACTCCTGGGAACCTTAGGGCCTATCCAGGCATGTAATTGGATTGCTTTACCTTTGCAATATGTTTTACAATAATACTGTCCACAATTAGAAAGGTCGCTGGTTTGATCCCAGCTGGTGTCATTGGAATTTTTATTCACATAAAATCCTTCCGATCGCATTATGGCCCTGGGGTCGACTCAGCCTCTAACAGAAATGAGTACCAGGAATATTTCCTGAGGTAAAGGTGGCCAGTGCGTAAGGCTGACAACCTTACCACCATCCTGTGTCGTTGTCATGAAATCTGGGAACCTTAACTTCCTGGAACCCTCCGGGTCACTCCAGGCCCCTAACGTGACTGCTTTACCTTTACCTTTACCTTTACCTTTACTGTCTACAATTAAATTCAATACTTACTTCAAATTTGAAAGAAGACCCCCAAACTGTTTTAAGTGCTACAAATACGGCCTCGTTTAATTTCAATGCTGTTGGGATATATATATATATATATAATATAATAAACAATACAAATTGCTGCGTGGATTACATTGATATAAGCAGGTGTGGACATGTACTTAGAAGCAGGGCAGTGGGACGGCCAGCTATGCAACTTATAAATAACATTTATCTCAGTAATTAACCAAATTGATGCACAAAAGTTTTGTTTTACAATTAGTTTATTTCATGCCTCTACATGTTTCGAGCATCAGACCTATAGGTCTGATGATACCAGAGGCTGTGTAATGCGATTTTGACCTCCTGGTGATGAGTACATGTGCTCGAAACATGTAGAAGCATGAAATAAACTTATTGTAAAACAAAAATTTTGTGCATCAAGTCAGTTAATTACTGAGATAAATATACTGCGATGCACGGTCAGCAAAAGTCACAAATTATAAATAACAGACGGCTGAAAACGTTTTTCAACTCACTTCTCTTTATCACATATAAGACTGAGCATAAAAAACCAATTTGTTGATCCAAATTCCGAAATTCACGTGAAACTGCAAATCGAAGAATTTGAATTTAAATTATATTTATTTAGGGTAGATTATGTGAAAACTGTAGACGATCTGCAATGGTTTGTTTTATGTGGAGAAGATACACACGTCTCATATATCTTGTATATTTTTTTTATCGAATAAAACTGTCGAGTGGTTAGCAAACTTTCTTCGTATTCTGTTATTTCCAGATTACATTCTCAGGATTTAGTTCGACTTAACTTACGATATAAAGGTTTTATCTTTAGCAGAGATATACCGTTGTAATGACGATACACAGACTAAAGATGTGAAGGTCGTCAATCGCGAAGAATTTTACAGGGAATTCATAGATTTCTTCAGGAAGTACACACAAAATGTGGGATACTTTCCTCCAATATACACCGCCCCACGCCAAGTCATTATCTCAATACATTCAAATTATTCGTCATATAACAAGCACGTAATAATGCCTCTTTGAATACATGGTAATGCTTCAACGTGTTTCACCACTTTAATCTCCTCGTAGTCTCACAGCGATGAGGAGAGGTAAATTGTCTAGAATGCCAACTTATATTACATGAACACGTGGGCCTTTTAAAATTCAACGGGAAACTGCGTATAAAATTCAATGAAGAAAGGATTTATGTAAAGGGTTAATATTTTTTGTGCACAAAAACGAACTTCGTAAAGAATACCTAATTTTAATTAAGAATTTGGTAAAGAACGTTAATATTAAGCATAATCATATTGTAATCTGCATGTATAATAACACGGGGGGATCGAGTTTATTTCTTCTGCTCTAAACAAGCCATTTTATGCTACCAACTGACTATGCTTATACATAACAAAAGAACTAAAAAATGTATGATGTCATCATCTGGTCCTATTCTTAATCGCTTGCCAATACACTTGTCCCAAATACACTAGAACAACAGGAGTAAGACTTAGACGTTCGTACATTGAGATTACTTGTGAGGCACAAAGATATTATGTTCACGAAGCTAATACTTCGTCAGCAGCTTTTCAGAAATTTCGTGCACATAGTTTGGTTTTGATTGCTCTGTGGTATTTATATGGCCCATGAAATGAATGGGTTAGAACAAATCAAGATGCCATTCTTTTCCGACAGTGGACACGTATTGTATTTGTCAGCTTTATACAGTAGCCCTTCTATTCTCAGTAAATTAGCTCGCAGTATTCAATGGTTTGGACAGCCTTCCGAAAGCTTTCTGACGTGGTGACGAAGACTCCTGCTTCTGTAGTTTGCACCGAGTCAGCGGCCGAGTACGTAACCAGAGAATTAGTGGCTCGTTTGCGGCAGCACAGTGCAGCATTATCTGCAATACTGATTAGCATTTTTAGAGATCTGTCTACGAAATAGAAGAAAACGTATAACAAAAACATTATCCGTGCTTAATTAAACATCACGTCATAAAAAGACGTAAGGATAATGTAGATATAGCTCCACGTCCTCTTAACCACACCACTGAGTGGAGGTGAGTGTCGAGTTTGAGGCTTCAGTTGTGGTTCCGGTGTTCATTAAGGAGGATGTTGCGTAGATCCAACGGTTAATCCTGGACGCCTTCAGGACCATCCAGCAAGTAGTCACTACACTGACTGAGCTATCCAGGGTTGTAGAAGTACAATGAAGGGCACTATATTAAAAAGAAAGACCCTTTCGTTAAGACTTATAATTTAGGTTATAATACGTTTCGCGGAAAATTAAAGCACAATTTTGTCTAAGAAAATTAATTTATAGTTATGATATTGATTTATAATTGTGTATTGATTTATGGATTGATAGTTACGTAACCGTTTGTAGGTTCTGTACTGTACGTTATATCATTATTATTTGCTTCTCTTTGTTATTTTCTAATTAATCGACTTATATCTTTTAATATTATTATTGTTATGTGTGTTTTCTGTTTTGTGTTTTTGTTTTCTATTTTGTGTATTTTGTTTTTATTTTGTTTTGTTTATTGTTTCTCTTTTTGGTGCTGTCTCTTTCCCATTTTTATACAAGTCGACCGACGACAGCCACGGGGTGGAAAACCAATTGCGGTAAATGAACAAATTTCGCATATCAATATCAAAATTCTGACGTAGCTCAGACTTATAGGATTCCTATTTAAATTTAGATATTGGTCCCTGTGAAATAAGGAAGAGAAGACGTTAAGAGTAAAGGGGATGTAGGGGATCGTTACTTGAAGAAAAAAGGTCTCCCTTTCGCCGAAAAATAAAGAGATAAAGAAGAAGATGAAAGACAGGGAAATGCGAAGAGGTGCTTGGCTATGCAAAACACGTGCGCAGTGAGAAGCGTATAAACACAGGACCTCCTGCGGTTCCTCTCTTCACGGGAATATTTTCCCACAGCGGAAGCAGACAGCCACCTTGCCTACTATCCTCTCTCCGACCCCCCCCCCCCACATTTTTCCTCCACCTCCTTTTAGAGTGCTAACAAGGATCAGACTTTCGGAGTGACAGAGGAGTACTCGTTTTCGATGTACATGCTGTTCTTTGCCATTTGCAAGTCTTGATTCTTCAGCTACGTTCAGATGCCTTCCGGGTTGCGCGAAGTTTGTTACATGGAGTCAGGAAGAAGAAGGTGTTACTGTTTGACGTAAAGAATTAATTGGAGGCATGATTATTTCGTGAAATTAATTCTTGAGCACCGCTGAAGCGGACATGTAGCCACAAACTTTGCAAGACACTTCTTCGAACAGGGCAAGCACGTAGTCTTCACCTTCATTCTCTTCTGGGCTCCACCCAGCCTAGCATAAAATGCGACCTGCAGAATTTTCTTCTCGGTAAAATATTCACAACTTCTACATCCTAGTGCTGAGTGTTACAATGTGTGCAGTTTGAACGGCATCTACCCTGTACACCCTCCTTCAGCTGTTCTCAAGCAAAGGAACGAAGTCACGGCCACCTGCATTAACATAAAAGCCTCTAACAGAAATGAGTACCAGCAATATTTCTTGACGGGTAAAAGCGGCCGGTGCGTAGGGCTGACAATCTTGACACCTTCACGTGCCAACTGTCTTGAAATCTGGGATCCTAAACTCCTGAAACCCTCAGGGCCTGTCCAGGCCTGTACAGAAATTGCTTTACCTGTACCTTTACGTAAGAACATTTATCATACCTCCGTCTCAGATAGGTTTATTACAAAACTTACATTACACTAAGTCTCAAAAGGACCAAAAAGTCAAAGTGGTCGCTGTGCTTAACCCCAACGTCGTGTAGGCGTATATGGTGTGGAGGTGAAGCTCCATGCATATTTGTCCTCTGCAAAAGATAAACGTTTCACACCACACACCATGAAGGCATGTAGGCAGAACGGACATATAACTATGTATATGTACATATATATAAATTCTTGTGTTCTTGACCTTGGCACTAGTTGAAGATGGGTGATCAGGCTCAGGATCCGGCGAGTTTACCCCTGCAGAAAGAATCAATGATACTCATTGAATAGGGGCGGATGCCAGACCAGTTCTGGACTTCTGAAAAAGCGATAAATCTCCTGCTCCTTAAGATTCCAAGACCCTTATCTTCTAGCATGTAACTTGGTCACTACGGCCTTAAGATACCGCAGTTATTTCTCTTTCTCCTGTAGTACATAAAATCGAGTGACCAGCATTATTTTTCGACTGCTTTATTCCAGAACAGAATATGAGGTGGGAGCCGGGATAGCGCAGTCGGTATAGCGACTCGCTACGTGCCGAAAAGTCCGGGGATCGAATTCCGGTGGGGGAGAAATTTTCCGCACCTGTCCAGACCGGCTCTGAGGTTCACCCAGCTTCCTATATAATGGGTACCGGGTCTTTCCCGGGAGTAAAGCAGTCGGGCCGTGACGTTCACCACCCACTCCATCTAGCGCCAAGGTTAAAGAAAGTGTAGAGCTAAACATTTACTCCCCCACTGGGCCTTCGTAGCCTGTTATAGGGTGAAATTTATTTTACTTACAGAGTATCAGGTATCATTTGAGTACGAAAATAATGGTCCTGCAAGCATGTCTGAAGGTGGTGGAGAACAGAAATATCTTTCTAGACTATCTTCTCCTTGGATCAGAGTACATTAAAGACGCTTCCTCTGAAACGTCGGTACATACCTACCGAACTAATTGGCTGTACATCCTCGGTGACAATCTTCACAGTACTCGCCGTGGGAACCTTAAAACCTAACCAGAAAAATTTCTATCTAACCACATTCTTTTGGCAGCTAACGACTTGTGGCAGTCTTGAAACGACTGGGCTGCTACAGGCTTTCGGGAGGGACTGTCACTTGTGCCGTTCTTCCTACTTCACTTGAACATGCAGATGTGTTCGCCTAAAATCCTCTAAAACCAAGACTAGAATACTAAATACAAAGAAAAAAGAACCTTACAACACATCGTCTGAAAAAATGGGCCTCCCCTCCCCTTCACCACTCTTCCCAGCATTCTATTCACTTGCTACCCTTCCAATACACACCTTCATGGGATTTAGCGAAGGACACTGCCCCCACCTCAATCCTTAACATCAGTCGGTAGCCGTAAAGGGTTAGAAAATCTCTTAAATAAGGTCGTTGAGAAGGTAAAAGGGTTGAAAGTTGGTGCAGAGGCTAACAATTAATTGGC
>Ga0123352_10016050_pt1 | contig 11924 bp, 12 predicted proteins | sample TergutLab28metaG_FD_89700 | JGI IMG/M metagenome (GOLD analysis project Ga0123352, IMG submission 89700) | Labiotermes labralis P1 segment gut microbial communities from Petit-Saut dam, French Guiana - Lab288 P1 | ecosystem: Host-associated > Arthropoda: Insects > Digestive system > Gut ...
AACTTTTTTTTACCCCGTGTCTTAGAGAACGTGGGGGGGGGTAAAAGCCCCCCCCCCCCCCCTTACCCCCCCCCCCCCGGAAAGACCCAGTACCCAGTGTATAAATTATATACGAAAATCAGTATTCAGAGAGTTAAACTTTACAAATTCACAAAACTAATGAATACGTTCACAGATCAATTGTCACAGTAATACTGCTGTGGTCTTTAACGTTTCTTTTACTTACAACGTACTTAATTTTACTTCCAGATTATTTATTTGGCTCTGCATGACAGGAAAAATGGTAAATAATGAATTAAACATGCTGTGAAAGGAAGAAATTGTTGTCTACATTGCAGTACTATCCTAGCATTTGCCTGCGGGGAATTAGGGATACCACATATAATCCTGTCAGAATAGCCATGAGCAAATGATTGTGTCATTACCATTTTAAACTTTGAAAGGATAAAGAACTTCTGCCATCCGGAAAAATGACCAGGCACTATGACTCCATAATCAGAATCTGCACAGAAAATCAACTTTGAAATTTTGTATCTATCTTATCACTGCTGATTTGCCACTCAAAAAAGGCACGTGATTTCCATTCTGGAAGTTTTGGGTTTGGGCAGTCAGCTACTTTCTTTTTTTACATTTTACCTGTACTTTGTTTTCTAGTGTTTATCACAATTTCCTTTATTTTCCTATATATTATTTCACTGCTAATTTGCAGTGTAAATATATTTTTACATAATGTAAGCCAAGTACACCGATTTATTTACTATTACTGACTACAAATTATGTATTTACATAAATATTATTTTATTACTGAATGCTCTGCTTCTGTACTGATAGTTAAAATGTAACATGTTTATTAATTTGCAAACCTATTTTTTACACCAGTTTATTCCAACTGTTCATGGGCTATTTTTTCTAAGGTATGCAATAATGAGGATATAACATGATGTACAATATATCAATAGTACACAGTGACAATGAGCATCCATAAAAGACAGAAAACACACATTATTAATGTGAAAGGTCCATTCTGTGCATTCTCGTATATTAACTACTTCTACAATACTCCAAACAAATGCACATTATATTTGGTACATACATATACAGGGTGTTTCACGACTTGTGGACATTACTGCAGGAGGTGATTTCCTAGGTCTTTGTGATCAAAAAAGTTCATGTAAACATGTGTCCAATTTTGGACGGTTACGGAGTTACAGGCATTTTTTAATTCCCGTACACGCCCTCGTGTGAACTGCGTCTTACCAGCTGGCGGGTGATGTACTCAACTTGGTGGCTTATCGTTTGCGCTGCAAGCATTATTTTTGCCATCTGACTCACCCACCCATCTACAGACAGTCCAGTTTCTGTATCTCGACACTTGGAAGGTATTTAAGGAATGTGGGGAAGGTGGGGTGGGTGGGTATTCGCTTGGCCCGTGTATACTGCATGACTCTGCTACTACTATGTGTTCAAAAACCCTTATCACTTGCATTAGAGTGACTGTGCCGGCTCCTGATGTTCAGAACAGTAAGGCAATAGTTTCGTAAAGGCGTGGGTGGTAGAAGCGACAGTGCAGAGTTCCTGTTAGTCCCTACATATTCTCATCTCGGTGTGTCCGTTACGTTCACGAAGCTATTTACATTTTCAGTTGCAGAGTATGCAGATATGACTTATGTGTATGGTTTTTGTGACGGTAATTCAGTTCATGCCATAGCTGAATATCAGCAACGTTTTCCAAACCATAGAATACCAATCCGAAGAGTGTTTTCTCGAGTTTACCAGACATTGCAAGATACCGGTACAATTCCCAGCATTCGCATTGCAGCCGAGCATGATGTTAATGAAGGCGTCAATGAAGAAGAAGATGGTACAGAGCAGTCCACATGCGAGTACGCGAAGAATTGCAAGGCGTCTTCATGTTCCCCACACGGGAGTGCGGAGAACACTGCATGCAGAGGGCATGTATCCATACTGCGAACAGCCAGTGCAACATCTTGGACCTGGCGATTTTGCTGAGAGGCTGGAATTTTGCAAGTGGCTCAATGGCAGTCGCCAGTTGCATCGTTACACTGTTTACAAATGAAGCGCAATTCAGTCGCGAAGGTCTCAATAACACACACAACTCTCATGTGTGGGCAGATGAGAATCCCCACGCCACTGTGGAAAGCAACTTTCAACTATGTTTTAGTGTCAATGTGTGTTCTGCAGTTCTGGACTATCATCTGATTGGTCCTTTCATCTTGGAAGGTCTTACAGGAGAGGCGTACCCCAGATTTCTGCAGGAGGAATTCCCCGGCTCTTGGAGGATGTGCCTTTGAATAAACGAGGTCGTATGTATTTCCAACATGACGGAGTTCCTCCTCATTCTTCACGTGTAGTTAGAAATTTCCTGAACTATCGTTTTCCTGGGCGATGGATCGGATGTGGCGGTCCCCACAATTGGCCAGCCAGGTCTCCAGACTAAGCCCATTGGATTATTGTGTATGGGGATGGATGAAAGAACTGGTTTACAGTGTAAAGGTGGTAATGCAAGATGCATTGCTTGGTCGCATTTTGGATGCCGCAGACTGTATCAGAAACAGTCAGCGAAGCTGCAACGAGCTACTCGCGCAGTTCACAACTGAGCGGCAGCCTCTGTTGCGGCTGGCGGTGGCGGCATTTTCGAAAACCAGCTTTAAGCACAGATCAATTCAAATTAAAGGTAATTTCATGAAGTTAACTTTACATTTATACTTTAAATTATTACGTATTATGCTGGTTTATTATTTTGTTCTGTTTATTGTCAATAATCGTTACCTTCTATTCTAAGTTTCAAGCGGTCATAACTCCATAACCATTCAAAATCTGACACATGTTTAGATGAAATTTTTTGACCAAAATGATCTAAGAAATCACCTCCTGCAGTAATGTCCACAAGTCGTGAAACACCCTGTATACCAAATCTCTCCTAAATATTTCAGTGCGTTATGAACCATCCTTGGGGAGAGCTTCGTATTCTTGCTCAAAACTGTAAGGTTTTCACAAGGTTATTACATAAGATGTGTTATAGAGTATACGATAAACCATTTTTGTAGGTTAACAATGTTGTTTATAATGATTAAAAACAATATATAGCTCATTTTTCTGAATCTTAAAACCTTAAAAATTTTTTAAATTCTTATATGCACCATGTTACTATATGTTGGCCATTGCTTTACTATTATATATGGTGTTGTTGCAATTTATATTCACTGTTTTTCCTGCTATGCTTGTCTGTAGGGTGTAGAAATCTTAAGAAGATCCTGGGTCTATAAGCAAATTTGACCATATAAATTTTAAAATGAAATCAAGTCATCTATTTACATGTATTATCATTGGACTTACACAGTTTTTGTGCTGTTCGTGTGTCTTGGTAGGTCGAGAAATGGCTAGTTTGTGTCTGTTGGCCTGTCCCATATATATCATTGGCAGTGTATCGAGCCCTTCCTTGTACTAGCTTATATAGTGGGTTGAGGTCTCAGATGTGTTGCTGCTAGACTAATTATCCTTGTCGACGTAGTGTTTGTATGCGTGTGTGTATATATATAAGGTTTCCCAGCAAATCAGGCTCTTTTATACATGTTGTCAATAGTTCCAGTATGCTTCTGTATTCTTGCCTGTTATTTGGAATGTGCATTGCAAAGGCTGATTTTGGATTTTTTTTAATGTGCCTTTGGTGCTCAATGAATCTGGTTCTTAGATTTTTATCTGTTTGCCCTATGTACAACGAATTGCATGTTCTGCACGTTAATTTATAAATTCCACTTTTTTGGAATTTGTCTTGTGTTTCTTGTATGTTTTGTAACCTGTTACATAAGGTGTGGTAGCTCGGTACGCTATGTTCAGGTCAGCGTGTTTGAAGAGGTTACTCTTCCAACAAGTGGGCTATGCTATGTAAAGGTAACCCATGTCTTTCACTGTGTTTGTGTGTTTTTGTGTCTGTTTTGTATTTTGTGTGCCATATTGTTTTCTAGTCTTCGTATTACTTGTGTTGGAAAACCATTATTCTTAACTTCAATTGTTATGTCATTTAGTTCTTGAGCTTTGTTTGTGTCTGTTAGGGCTGGGTGTTGATTCTTTTTATTAAGTATCTGTAAGCCGTTATTTTGTGTTAGATTGGGTGGTTTTATGTGTAATGTATGGTTGTATCAGTGTGTGTTGGTTTTCTATAATTTCTACAGTAATGTGACTGGTGTGTGTATTAATTGTCAAATCCAGGTAATTAATTTATCCATTTTCTTCCTTTGTTGGTTCAAATTCAAGTTGTTTGTGAAAAAAGTTCAGGTATGTGCAAATCCGATTTTCACTAGTTTTCTTCGTTACCAAATATTATAAATATGTCATCCACATACCTGTTATAATATATAATTTCTGTCCAGTGTTTTATTGTTACGTCTTCAAAGTGATATGGGTATATTTGTGCTGCTATGCCCGAAATGGAAGAGCTATGCCTTTATTTGGTTTGTAATACTGCTTGTCAAATTGGAAACAGTTCTGGTTTAATACAGCTCTGAATAACATAAGTTATTGTTCTTTGGCATTTGTTTCTATGCCACTGAAATTAAGTCAACCCGCTGTAATAAATATTTCTGACTGGTACATTTATGTATAGGTCTTTTATGTTGAAAGTGGTAAGTTTGTGGTTATTCTTAATTTTGATCTCAGAGAGGTCGTTAGCCACTTTCGGCAAGTTGCTTGCTGCTGATGTGTACAGTAGCTTTACAAACTTTTGCTATGGCAGTAAAAAGCAAATGGTAATATATGGCTATGAAAGTGATTTAAATACATACAAAAAGAAAAATAATAATAAATGTCATTAAAGTATATCTATTACACACAACAGGTAACATAAATATATGATAGAACAATAGAGAAGTGTTTGCCTATCATGTGTACTGTATAGTAAGATAGCTTACCCAAAATAATCCAACTTAAATAGCGTCGAACCTCCTTCAACTTGAGTCTGGACTAATGTTGGTGGTGTGACTTCAGTATAACCTTGACTGAAGTAATGGTCACGAAATGCCTGCATTACTACTGATCGCATTTTTAAAATTTTAGATGTCTGAAAAAAAATCACAATAAAATTATTTATGACTTGTCTATATGAAAATATCTAGCTCACTGAAAAAAGAGTTAGTATTACTGGAAGCTATTCTTGGTGGCGGACTAGGTGCTGGCAGGACTATCCATGCCAGACAAAGGGAGGTACTCTGGTCCTCCAGGTTACGGGCTGGGGCATGGCTGATGACCCCATCTGCATAAAAACAACTTCATGTTGGCAGTCCTCACAGTGTGTTAACTAGATGGAACCAATTTAGAATAGAACCAGTGGAGGAGCACACGTCAGGTGGTCAGAGTCTGAACTGAGCTGTGGTACCAGAAAAGAAAAATATGACAGACAGAAGTTAATAATACACACCTTTGGAAACAAATTGTACTTTCTCTGTCACTAGTATTCAACTGGGAAATTCTTTGGAAAATAATGCTCTGTAAAAGAAGCACTCAAGGGTCAGAAGTATTTACAAGAAGCACACTGAGCCTACATGCATATCCAGAACAATTTAAGTATTACTTCGTACCTCTGAAAAATCAGACATTTCTGCATCATGTTAACTCTTCTACACTCTTCAGAATAAAGATACAACTTCATTAAATATCATAATCTGAACTGCATACATGCAATGTGTTCCAGTACAACTGTGTCATCATCAGACATGTTGACAAATTCATGACAATGCAGTGCACTATTGCTATTCATGAAAATGCTTATCTAAAAACCAAAACAAATTTATGTATGTTCAAATTATTATCTTTGTGATTTTGCCTAAAATCTATATGAAATGTGTGTGTAAAAAGACACAATCCATTTTAAAACTTTGGTCTATCTGGTAATGTGGTTATGATAATCCACTTGTCACCTACATTACAAAGGGTGTTATTTTCCTGCTTGCCTGAAAATCTGCTAGCATATGTCACACACCAACTTTCAGGAGGTTTAACAGCCAGTGGGAAGCAAGAAAAAGATGTGCTGTGATAATAATGCTTACAAAGTCTAATAAAAACTCACTAGTGCTACAGCAGATGTTGAAAAATGGTGCCCTCCTGACCAAATGAAGTCAGTATACTAGTGGAACATATTATTAAATCACTGGAGTTATGGCCTACATATTGTTGAAATCTCACAGCAGATGTTGTTTCTTAGTTCTTCCAGAGTGTAAGCATTTGTTTTTTACACCTTATCTTTTAAACTACCCACAAATAAAAATCACAAGATGTTAAATCAGGAATGTGGGGGGCCAAACAGTGTGCCTAATTATGTGGCCACGTAAGCTCTCTTGTATTGTTTTTAAAAGGGGAGTGCAAATTCAGGTGCTGGTGATAACATAACTGTGCTATGAATCACTGGGTTTGCTGCTGGTAAATGCATTTCTCAGTTCTTCAGTGATGTGACAACATGCCTCAACCTAGGTACACTGTTGAACTGCATGCGTTTTTAGGGCAGTTGTATTTCAAATATGAGTGTGCCGGAAATAGTCGCAGAAAAAATCTCAGACCAGAGGTGAGCATTTCAAAACGTCTGCATGAAGGGCCAAAAAATTGTTACAACTGCAACCATGTAAGACAAAGGTAGTTCATGCTTTGAAGGAACATGATCTGTGTTCGCTCTGGTTCGAACACAAGTTGGGTGAACAATCTGTTCCAATGTAAGAAGCTGGTTCAATAAGGATTTATTTACTATTAGTAATCACTGTAAAACACAAAATGTAAATGCACTTAATTGCTTCCAAAAATTAATAATTATGTACTGTGTCACTATAATGCACTTAGTTTCTTAGGCAAATTAATAGTTATGTATTGCATCACTCTAATGCAGTAATTATTAATCTAATGGTGTTCCCATGAACTCACAAAACACACACCCCTATGGTGAAGCACTGCTAGAACCCTTTGTTCTATTATTCGAATTGTAACAACATGAGTTGCATGCTTGTTCCCCTATGGAAAGCAACTCACAGACTGACTCATGCTATGGCAAGACGTGAACTGCCCCACTTAGAACAAAGACTGTTCTCAAGGCTTCTAGACGCGCGATGACATCACATAACTCGTGACGACTGCGTCATTTCACACGGTCACGAGTTGTGCAATCACTGCACCAATGTTACGCATATTGTTTGTGAGAAAATCCAACTGTAAAAATTCTGCCCTTAGCGTAACAATCTGGTTGGAATACTACATATTTATAGTCAGTTACTTCAGTCAGCGCATGATGGAGAAGCTGAATCACTCTTAGTGTTTTTCTTTTATTGAGGCGTGGTTTTCATTATTTGGATAGGTGAATTCTTAGAACAGCTAGAACTGGAGTACAGAAAATCCAGGACTTATTCATGAACTCCCTCGTCATGATGAATAAACTGGTGTTTGGTGTGCAATGAGTGCAGACCATGAGATGCCAACAATTTCCGGGCAAGAACTCCATACAGCAAATAATGTGTTCTGCCAGCACACTGACTGTATTGAGTCAGAACGGCAACATTTTTCAGCATCTGCTGTAGCACCGTTGAGTTATTATTAGACTTTCTGAAGGTTATTATTACAGCAAGTCTTTTTCTTGCTTCCTTCACTGGCTGTTAAACTTCCCAAGACTCAAGAGTATGATGTAACACTAGTGGGCTGCAGGCCGGTGCTTATCATTCAAGCAGGAGGGGAAAAAAAACACACTTTAGTATTTCATGATCAAATGCAGTATCACTCGTCCAATGTACCTTACTGACAAAACAAACTGTATTGTTTTACAATATCATGCATATTTCAGCTTATAATAAAGCCATCATCCAGCCAGTTTTGTAAAAAATGCATACAAAAAAATATTACAAAATTTATATTCTTTTAAGGTTACTGAGGTGTCTTGGAAAAATACTGCCCTTAGAGTAACTTTAGAAGTATAATACTAATTATACGGTATTATAATATGTTGTATTATAGTGTACCATATAAGCTGAATTGTCGCTCAGTGCACTTACATGAATTACAGCACTTATAAAAAGCTTAAATTATTTTGTTCTCACTCTTTTCTTGAAAGCCTGTTCCTTTCTTCTACCCTGGTAGAACTTCAAGCAATGTGGGTATGCAGTTGTTAAAATCATGTTGCCACCTGTTATGAGAGATTAGCAGATGTGTACCTATCTGTGCTAAGGCCTGATCAGCTTTTCAAAAGCACATTATTGACCCTATTAGACACAAAAATGTGGAATAAAAACTTAACTGTATCCTACACGTTTGGGCCTAATACAGCAAATTTCTATTCTGTCAGTGAGATAACTTACTGCACCCATTTTACGTCTCACCAGGTGTAATTGTACATGGTTATTTGTTCTGTGCATCTGAGGCCCAGAGAAATGAAATTGATGATTACAGTCTTTTATCATATTGCTTATGATGGCATGTTCTACATTGTATATAACTAACACACTGGTAAGTAACCTTTAATATGTTAAAATTTTGTATTGTGCTAAGATATGTTGAATTTATATAGATCATGGTAATGAAATGTAATTAATGTGGGCAAGTATTATATACTTTTAGCTCATTATGACAACGACCACCTGTGTAACAAACTATTTTGACTTCTGTTCATACTACCATACAGCAGTGCACATTTAAAAGGCACTACAAAACACATATCATGTTTACCAAGTAACCACGTTATTTACCCGAATGTAAGATGACCAACCCTCCCCACCTAATATAAACTTACATTTTAAAGAATAAAAAGTGTTTTGTCTTGTGTCTATTTAACGAGACCCCACTTCACCAGACAAATTAGTAAAAAATTATAATCTTAAATACAGGTAAATATGGTAATCCAGTGCAGAACAAGAGCTGTAGAAGTTTGCTTTTTTAAAGTTTTAAAGAAGAATAACATTTTACCCGTAACTACATGCAGATTTCAGGAAAGGTTACAAGGACGATAAATCTGGTGCACACAAATCGATTTTTAGTTTGTAGATAACCATTTTTATGAACAACATTAGTGCAATGTAATGCCTCACCATGACACAGTCATATCGTGTAACATGTAAGTAAGAAAAATTATGGTACTTAATAAAGATGGATCTTTTGCTGCACACATGCACACACAGTATAATCTGATGCACTCATCTGAGCAGTGCCAATCAGCAGCCCTTACATTCTCCCCACGTATCATAATGTGTCGGTTATCCAGCTGGACATCAACATGTGCATCTTCATTCAGAATGTTGTCAGCACCACCAGCTGGTGCTAGACCGATCAGTTCCCAGAAGTCTACGTGCAATTCATGTTCTCCAGGTGCCTAAAAAATAACATTATATACAGAGAGGACTTGAATCTTCTGGGATATGACATTGTGTCACTGGATGAATGGTTCTAGAAATTATGAGGGACAAAAGTGCTTTCATTATGATTCTTAAACATGTCAAAAAACTCATCCAATGGCACAGCATCACATCCCAGAAGAATGGAATCCTCAGCAACACAGTTGTGGAAATCTCAACCTTAATTATACCTACTGCATCTGATTTTGAACTCCCACACAAATTTGCATTATTTAATGAATTGTAATGGGTGAGGCAGAAGGGGTAACAAAATATATACTATTTTAAACTTATACATTAATTTTGGCTTATACTATAATGGGTGGGGCAGAAGGGGGAACAAAATACCTACTAACTGTGGGTAGCATGGCAAAGTATATTTTTGTCAATGGCCTGTAACTGCCATAAGATTTTCCATCCTTTAATGCTTTCAATTAAAAGAGTGTAACTTCCTGATTATCAGAAAGCAAAACTTCATTATCTCAAGCTGCAGCTCATGATGTATGTTTCTTGTGATGGAACACAAGCTGGATGGATTGTCTGTTATTTAGCAGCACTGTCAAACTTGCTGTGTTGTGTGAAATGGGATGATGATGTGTGTACATAAGGATTTGGAAGGGTGTGGTTGTGGCCTATTTCAAGGAAGTGCGTCTGCATCCACCTGGGAACAGAGGATATAGTGAACAATGGAACAGTCAGAAATCCAGTCATGATGTGAACCGCACAGCTCTGGAATACAAGCTTACAAGTTTACCACTACATTATAACACTGTATTTTGTTCCCCTACACAGTGATTATAAAATTCACACTGGATGTCACACTACTGCCTATGGAATAACATTACACACTTTAGTCAAAAGTGCTGTATGACAATGAAATGATTGTATAAACAAAAGAAATGGATTTTATTTTAAAGTATGCAGTGTGCATTTTTTTATTGTTTTTATTTCAACCAACCAGTGCACAAATATGTATAACAACAGTATCTTTCTATATAATGTACACTCCTACATGTTTTGACATCTCTACATCATCTTCATGGAGTTTTACAATTATGCCTCACTAAGTTACATAAAATTGAAGCTGTTAAAATTACAATTCCATACCATTATTAGATTAAAATATATTAAAATATTATTTGGTCGTCATTTAGTGATACAATAAAATCTGTTCGACGTTTTAATATTTTGTGCAAGCAGTGTGTATTTGTGGATGCACATACAATCTGCAATAAATAAGTAAGTTAGTGATGGAAATATGGATTATTATATCCTGGACATACTGAACATGCTTAAAGATGGACTTACCTCTTGTTGATGTTGTTAGGGTGCTGGTCTGGTGTGTACTGAGTTGGGGTGGGTATTGGGTTATGACATGTTGTCTTGTTATGTTGGCCAAGGAGTACAGTGGGTTGGGTTCACTGACCTGCTCATCGATCAGTTAAGTCCTGTTATTGTAGAACTTGTATGTAAAATGACTCAGAACAGTTCATTTTCTTTCCCTTACTGCATGTTTTTAGTAAAACCATGGTCTGTTTCAGATTTCCATATTCACGTCTGTTGCTGAGAATGTGTAATGCATATGCTGATATTGAGTTATTGGTTTTGATATATCTTATTATGTTCACAGTGTTGTATTTCTATCAATCTTCCAGTCTGGCGAACATGATTTGCTACATGTTGTGCATTGTAATTTATATATGTCACTAAAGTTTATTTTGTTTGGTGGTATCCTGTTGAATAATTGGTTGTATACTGTATTACATGTTCTAAATGCTACGTTCAAGTCAGTACTTTTAAACAAGTTGCTAACTTTGTGCATGAGTGGACTGTAATATGTAAGTGTGATCCATTTCTTGTGTTGTGTGTGAGTGTACTTTCTGTTTTATGTGTTTTGAGTACCAATTTGTTCTTTTAATAATGGATGATATATGATGGAAAACCATTATTTTTAGCTATGGTGCAGATAATGTACCATTCTTATTGTCTTGCTTGCACTGTGATTGGTTATCATTAACACAAACCTTCATGTCCTAGCCAATCTACCTTGGCAGAAAGAATCCCTGGCACCCACTAAATGAGAGGCTGGACAGGCCACAGGGCCAGTCTGGACCTTCTGGAAACAAGAACAAGCTCTTGTCCCCGCCAGGACTTGGCCTTGGATTGCCCAGCCCACAGCCCTGTCACTGTACTTACTATACAATCCTGGCCCTTCAGGATACAGTATACTTAAATCAAATAAATTCATGCATGAATATGGCAACAAAGATGCTCACTACTTCCAAGTTTAAGTATGGGCTACAAGTACCTATATTTCCTTTATTATAGCCTTGAAATTCATACTGTACATTTCACTTGCTTTAAAAGCGTATATCTTATGGTATTCTTCCACCCTTTTCATTCCAAATATTCCATTTTAATTCTTATAAAAAAAAAAAAAAATTATATATATATATATATATATATATATATATATATATTATTTTTTTATAAAACAAAAAACAAATTGTTTTTTCTTTTTTTTTTTCCACAAAAACCAACAACAATAACAAT
>Ga0123352_10016057_pt1 | contig 11921 bp, 8 predicted proteins | sample TergutLab28metaG_FD_89700 | JGI IMG/M metagenome (GOLD analysis project Ga0123352, IMG submission 89700) | Labiotermes labralis P1 segment gut microbial communities from Petit-Saut dam, French Guiana - Lab288 P1 | ecosystem: Host-associated > Arthropoda: Insects > Digestive system > Gut ...
ATCTGGTACACGGAAATGAACACGTGCAGGGAGGCCAAGTGATGAAGGAAGATAATTGACAACTAAAAGCACAGTTTGTTCTCTAGTGGTGTGAGCCTGACACTAAGGTTCATCAAAAGGTTCATCAAACGCTCAGCCGATAAAAACATTTACCTGCACGATACTACACTCTGATACAACATGCTAACCTGTACAGTCATTTTAAACTAAGTTTAATGTAAAATGACTGATGTATGGCACAACGATTAAATATATTTATTCGAATGTGTTCATCGACATAATTTTTTATACAACAATATAGGCAATGTATTCATAACGTAAGATTGTGGCGCGATGGCAACACTGTTGCCATGGAAACGCAACAATGAGATCGCTGTGTACTGTTGAATTACACAGGTCTCGGTCAACAATATGAAATATTGAAAGCAGTTCCATGGCAAGGCACCATTAGTTCTTTGTCGCTAAGTTGCAGAACTATATATGTCGCTGGCAATATGAAAGGAACTGAGAGATCTTCATGTAAAATGACCGTTTTTTTTGTCAAGATTTAAACAAATATGGATTTTCTCAACAGATTATAATAAACGTCACAAATATAAAATTTGATGCAAATCCGTTCTGCGGTAGCCGATCTGGAAAATGCGGAGAGTTAGGAGGAAGGACATGCGGCTGATGGGCGCTCGTCAGAGAAAAAAATTAACGACCTAACTTACAAATCGAGCAGGTTCAACTGTCAATCTCGCCATTTACGAGATCACTAAAAGAAATACGATGTCTTGCGGTTTACGTGAACTACTGTTACTAAGATACAAAGAAAATTTATAGTCTTGACGTTTGTGAGACCGTGCATCATTACAGCAACGATGTAAGCAACCAACAAGATGCAACAAATTCCCTTCATTAATCTTTTTATTGATCTTTTCAAATCAGCTCTACGTGTTTCGGGAGACAAACTCGCCCATCTTCAGGAGCACTTTTTGACTGTATATACAGCTTTGGTACAGTGCACCGATATTGCTGCCGACCATCGGTGCATTGTACCAAAGCTGTATATACAGTCAAAAAGTGCTCCTGAAGATGGGCGAGTTTGTCGCCCGAAACATGTAGACCTGATTTGAAAAGATCAATAAAACACAAATAAACGGAATTTGTTGCATCTTGTTGGTTGCTTACAAAATTTATAGTGTATGATGCATAACGACACGAAGGGCACATTATCAACGTTCGCACGGTCAGTGTTTTGCTTTTGAAAATAGTCACGAATTTAAGATGTAGAAGCAATAAGAGAACGACAATGTCAGAAGTATCACGTTCAGTGGATATTTCCTAACTTTTCTTTTTTGAGACAGCGGGAATTTTTTTGACTCTCAGTCACAAAGGTACAGACAGACGGATAAAGAGTTGACAGTAAACATTTTGCTTTCATTACAAAAGAAGAAAAGAAATAAGACTGAAAGTTTAAATCTGAAAGGAACTGCCAAGTAGAACTGAAACCAAAACAAAGTAATATTACAGCATATCCTACAGAAGCGGATTGCGTGAAATGATAAGGAAGAGCAGCACTTGTCATTGGGGCATTTACCCGCATAATCCTGTTAATCTTACTTTCACTGCTGTGCGCAGGCAGAGAGAAAAGAAAGGTTTGTCAGAAGAAGAATGGAGGGACGACGTAAACTGGAGACTAAAAAAAGACACAAAAACATTCACTAAATGACATGTGTGTGTGTGTTTTACTGAAACATCCTCTCTCGTGCAGGGTCCAGTAATCTGTCCCGGTATGGAACTCCGTATTTCTGCCACAGAGCAGTCACAGCTGTTCACACGATGCCCCTATGAAATTGTTCATTTCCGAAGGAATTTAAAGAATTCTATTTTCTAAAAGGACCAACAAATTCACAATTAATTGAAAAATTATCACACTCCTTCAACATGTTTCGACATTACTGTGTCATCCTCAGGGAGTTTGCAGTACCTTGCCAACTTACACAAGTATGTCAAATGCAGTAGTTGGTAACATAATGCAGCAGTTAGTAACATAATTTAAAAATTAAATTTATTTCACATTGGTTTTATGCTGTCGAAATCATAATGTTTAAAACCTCGACAATATTAAAATTGTCCTATTTATAATAACATGGGTTAAACCCATTCTGATGTTATAATGAAGTCCGTCTGTGTGGTGGCTGTATATACAATCTACGTTTTGTTGCTGTTGTCTTGTCGGCCCGATATATACTCATTATTAAAATACTGAAGAATATTAGATCGGATAAGAAAATACAGACTGTGCCATTACTCTGGCAGTCAGTCGCCGGCCTCTCGCCACGGAGGCCTTCTTTCCCTCCCTGGCCAGTCTATGCGGTATCTGTGATGAACAAAGTGTCAGTATCGTTCCACCAAGGCTCTAATATTCATTATTCACCCATTATCGGCACTATATAAGCCCATTAATAGATTAGCTTGCAGATTCGGTCCAATAATTGGCTATAATTAGACTCGTGGGATTCGATACCCGGCAAGGGTTTGGACATTTCCTTTCGTCCCAACGATCAGAATGCATTCGGGGACACATGCAATAGACCGGTACATGAAGGCGAATCACCTGCATGTGATGAAGAGGTTAAGAATTTTTGGAAGCCTTCCTCTGTGGCAGCGACACACAAATTTTAAAAAATATAGTAACCACTTTCAAATTCCATGCGCCAGGAGGAGGACACGGTGCAAGTTCCACATTGAAGGTCCACTGACATTAGGCACCAGGGTACAAACTTTAGTGGGCCGAGATTTGTGCACCCCTGCTCCACCCCCTCTTTATATGTGTATCAGTCAGAAAATAAGATATAATGGTGTATAATTTCGCAATGAAACAAACTACAATGACTATGAAAAACGTAATATGGGCCACGTTATTGTAAATGCTTCAGCTGTCACGAAACTACGCCTGGTCGTGGCGGGACAGCAAGGCAGTTCTATCTGAAATATTCTCTTCCAAAGCCGAATATAAAAAAACCCTAAAATGTATGCATTGGAAACTAATTTTACGACCTACACTCTGAACATTTAGAGTGTCCACATGAGTGTCAAGACCTTCTAAAAACATTTTTAAATATGATTCACGCGCGAAACTACGCCAGCAATGAAGAACATTTCGCCTACAGAAATAAATGTTCCTGAATATGCAGCGTCTGTTCCTGTCCCGAAAGATTCTTAAATGAGATTTTCATTGTGTTTGTATTTTCTAAACGGCGAGTCGGAAAGAAAAACACAAAAAGCCAAAAAAAGCACTTTCGATTTCCTGTTCCGGAAAAACGAAGACAATTCTTGAAATGCTGTAACATTATTATAGATGCAGTGCTTAGGACGTATAGTTCATGGATGATAGATTTATACTGCGAACTATTTACAGACACTGAAGTAAAATGGAACGGGATAATTCGATCGCTAATATTCACTTGTCTTATGGAATGAAGATCATCTCAAATACAAAAGGAAACAGGACAGTTATCTAAAAATGTGTGACTTCCTTTTGTTCTAAATGCTCAGAAATCTAAAATAAGTCGGAGATATAGCTTCGGAAACGACACACGTACGTAAATTTATAAATTAAATAATTTAGACTTTTATTTCCTGTGGCGCTGCGGCCCTACGCGGGCCATGGCCCCCTTATTCTTGAGGTTTCTAGATCACACACAACGACGCAGCACAGTCGGTAGGACTCCTCTGGACGCGTGGTCAGCGCGAATTTAGACATTGCCCTAGAAAAATATCCAGGATTATATGTCCGAAATTATGCATGAAGATTTTTTAAACAAGCCGTAAAATGCCGTAGTGTTATGTTTGTTGTTCTGTTCTGTGTATTCTGTTTCATTGTGTTGTTCTGTGTATTGTATGTGTGTAAATGTTCACTGTACTACTGCCACCAGGTGTCAACCCAACTGCAGTTAACAAATATATCATATCATAAAATAATGCTCCTCTTACATAACATCGCTGAAAAGATGTATTTCGGACACAATTTACAAAAATAATCGCTGTTTATCTTGATATTCATAAGAAAAATAGCAGCCATATATTTGCGTTTTCTTTAACGTTAAGGTATTTTTGTACATTACACACACAAACGTTTTGTTTTGTCGTCCAATGCCACCACATGTCCTTGTGGACTTCGTGGTCCTCCCACCTGGGCATGGCAGGAGTGTAACCGACTTCTGAGTTTGGGACGCCCATGAGGCGCATTTACGTTGTCCCGATATTGTTAGTGGTGATATAGGAGGATGTAGTGCCAGGAGGGCTCTTAAACCTAAATTCTACCAACCTACCCAGACCATGGACACCACGGGAATCCACCCGTTCAGGGAAAATTCCCACAGTAGAGCCGGGAATCGAACCCGGGATCTCATGATTAGTAGTCGGAGGCTCTGAACACTAGACCACGAGGCTGGTTACACACAAAAATTCAACATTACACTACGAACAGAATTAAAACAGACATCATTTGAAGAAATGTTTAGAGAAAGATGGCAGAAAGGTTTACAAAACTACAGAAAGAAGAGAATAAGAAGAATTGAGTGATCGCTCAAAACAGGATTTTGAGACCGGTACAGGCATTATACTTCCCAATCCGCGAAGACAAAAGAAGAAAAACGAGTTACGTACCTTCTGTGGCACAACACATCTCGCTCTTAATAAACTTCGAATAAATGTCTTCATTAGGAAGACCTATGATTTAAAAATCAACCCGAATTCAACGAACAAGAAGACGGAAATAGTAGAGACGAAGATGGTGAGTTTAGTTACTGAACAAGCTACGAGAGAGCAGCATGTGTGCATGGATAACTGTTTGGCACGGAAATGAGCTCAACTGAACAATGCAATCAGTGTAAGCCATGCTTCTGCCGCCTGCCTCAGTGTGAACACTGGCTGGGGGACTTATCACATGCTCACACATACACTCAGACCCCCCCCCCATACGATTTCTGCCACCTCGCTGCCTTCATACAGACGTTTTCTCTCACAGATTCAAGATTATTCTGTGCCAAAGAAATTCTGAAATCTAGTATGCTCTTGCAGCGACCAACTAACCTCTTTGTAACGTTAACATAATCTGTTAACATTCATAATGACAAACATATGGATACGTTAACGAATCTACGTTTATGGTTTGATTATAATGCACATTCCCAATTATTGTCAGTTCGTCGATAAGTTCACAAGTACAAAATCAAAAGTATATATTACGTATAAGTATCGATAGTGGTCTTCAACACTCAATATACATTCACCCTTGGGCTCTGAATATGATCCGCTTTTCCAATCGATGTTTACAAAATTCTTTTTGTTCAATTTTTTATCATTGTATATATGGTTGTATGTTTTGTATGCTTCTGTTTAATTTTGTAAATTGTGTATTTGTATTGTAATGTTTATGATTTCTAATTGTTATGTTTACGTATTCTTCTTGTTATGTATGTTCTGTTCTGTGTATTCTGTTTCATTGTGTTTTTCTGTGTATTGTTTGTCTGTAAATGTGTACTGTACTACCGCCACCGGGTGTCAACCCAACTGCAGTTAACAAATATATCATATCATAAAATAATGCTCCTCTTACATAACCTCGCAGAAAAGATGTATTTCGGATACAATTTACAAAAATAATCTCCGTTTATCTTGGTAATCGTAAGAAAAACAGCATCTATATATTTGCGTTTTCTTTAATGTTAAGGTATTTTTGTACATTACAGTCACTCCTGCAGTAAAATAACAGACGCTGAGTAAAAAATTGGGGGGGGAAAAAACCGAACTTATAGCAACAACGACGGCTTTGTCCCAATTTCGATTTTTTTTTTTATTTTCTGTCATTCAACGGACATTTATTTTGTTGCAGTTCCCAGATGTATGAAACTAATACCGTGACTTGGAGGCGCCAAGGATCCCAGTTTCCTCTCTTCAACAGAAGTCTGTATAGAAGATCAGTGAAGTGCATACACGAACTGCCACGACAGCCGAAACAAAATATTTATCCTGGCATTTCTTTCTCCGGTATGTTTGCTTTTGTTCGTTCTTTTACTTTTCAAAGTATTGGCGGAACGATACTGTATGTAATCCAGCACCGTCAAAATCAAGATCCAAACCCGTGATAAAGTATCCGCTGTCAACATAAATAACAACAAAAGAGCCTGTATCACCCATCGTTCGCACCTACAAATTCAAAATTCGAATTTCACAGACAACACACCGTGCCTCGATTACACATGTCAAATATCTTATGCTGTTGCACATAGTGATCATTAATTATTCTCAGAATAAAAAAGAATAAAAAATAAATAACGCGTGGTATACATAGTTACCGTTGTGCTGTAAGGGGTTAATATGTCTGTGTGTCGGGGAACTGTGTGACTCTCCTTACAGTGAATGTGAGAGTCGGATGTGGTCAACGCTACAGTCCAGCGTCTTTGGTCCACTCTTTTGTTACTGGTCAGTAAAACTGAAGAAACTGGAACGACGACATAGTGGCATAACCCAATAAAACAATGGCGAATGACATTAGTACCAGCAATGCAATCAAAATTCAATTCGTACCTCACAAGAAACATAATGCCTCTCCATTACTAAGACGGTTCGTTTAATTCAGGCACACAAATTATACATCACATATAAACATAAATTTGGGGTGGGGTGGGCTATTGTGTGGGCAAAACGCATATCTTTTTCGTACTACGGCAAACGTCACATGAAATAACCACTGTTAGAACAAATCATTTTTGACATATATCCTACTTTGCGCGATTCTAAAAACAAACAGCGAAATAGTTTCCGTAACTGTGGGTGGTATTTGGAACACAGACATACTACGTTGTCTGTAAAGAAGGGAATTTTAGGCTGCCACAGTTCAACAAATTATCGCTTAACTTTCCAGTAACGATACAGAAAAAAAAAAGAACATAAGACAGACAACGTACGCATGTAACGTAACAATGCGGCGTGTTCGCGTAACCATTGTTGCCATGGAAAAGCAAGAAGTATTACACATTCGGAGTGTGTTTGTAGCCTTAGCTATCCAACATACAAAGCGCATGCGCCGTATTATAGTGTCATCTGTGGCTTGTCTGTGCGTATAATATTTTTCTACATTATCTCATAAACGGTACAATTTCCGAAAAAAAAAAAAAGTTATCGAATATAAAATGTTTGCTTGGTTTTATCTAAAACGTTGGTGTGAAACATTTCTCATTCTAAGAAGAAATGAGCGAGATATGATCAAAAACATACATTGTTCGTCATGTAATTACCCGTTATTCTTGTCAGATTTTAATGTAACTTGAATTTTCTCGACAGATATTATACAAAACCCTCAAATATAAACTTTCATGATAATCCGTCAAGTGCGAGCCGAGTTGTTCCATGAGGACAGACGGACAGACAGACTTGACGAAGCAATAACAAAAGCGCCCGAAAAGGTTATACGTTTTGAGACTCTCACAGCGGTTGTTGACCAGTTTATGGTATTTTTTTTCCCCGGGTTTCTGAGCCATGTAGTAGACAAATGCCCCCCCTAATCGCCAGAACACTCGTATACTCACGGAGCAGAACCCCTAAAGAACATCATCAACTGATAAAAGGGCCACGTTTGGATATATGGTTCAGCAGCCCAAGATCGACAACGATATCTCCAGAAAACAAAACCCAGTTTACTATGATGTCCCAACTTTATCGTATTGGTATCACTGCAGACTCACTTGCGGTAATAAATCTGGTCTTAGTTACAACTCGACTCATTACGATTTCAAAACCGTCGCCCATTGGGTCTGCAGGGCACTATAAGAGCCCCCTCAAAAAGGACGCAAAGTAATGCCCACGTGTATAATATAAGACGCATTAAAGCGCACAATAAACATTTCATTCGCGTTTCCCGAATTGCAGAACGTGCAACAGAGCAAGTGCTAAGCAGTAACACTTCAAGTTTGTATCCCAAACACACTGTGAGACCATAAAGTGCGACCAGCGTATAATTTTGTCTTGAGACATGTTTTATAACGTCTCTCGCTATATTTTAGTGCAGGCCAAAGGGAAGACACATTTTCTAAGCTACTTCTCTGAATATCGCAGCCTACAGTAAGATTAACCTGAAGTAAATCATACTCGAGATTTATGGTGACAGCGGTGTCTAATGTTTATCTTGGCGTTGTACTGGAGAATCTCACAAAAGTCTTCAAACAAACTTGAACCATCACCCTGTATGTATCATATAGCTCGGTCATACTGCGTTCATTCCTTTACAATATTTAGCGCTATATATATATATATATATATGTATGTGGGCCGGGTAGCTCAGTCGGTATAGCGACTGACCACGGGCTGGACGGTTCGGGATCGAATCCCGGTGGGGACGAGATTTTTCCGCCCGTCCAGACCGGCCTTGGGGCCTACCCAGCCTTCTGTAAGATGGGTACCGGGTCTTTCCCGGGGGTAAAGTGCGGCAGGGGCGTGCTGCTGACCACTCACCCCCTTCTAGTGCCGCGGTCATGGAAGAGTAGAGCTATACCTCTACCCACCCTCTGGGCCACACCGGGCCTGTAACACTTTACCTTTATATATATTGGTATGTTAACTATACACACCACTTACTTTAAAACTAAAAGGCTCTTCATTGTGCCCACAAAGTGCATACGTATGTTTCATGGAATACACGGCCATTATTTCCCTAACCAACGTTAAACCGTTTGGTCGCCTTAATAACATTCCGTGAGTTATGAATTGAATTAGTAAATTATTTAGGTTAAAGTCATGACCGACAAAACGACAACTCCATGCAGTAACACTGACTGCATGACTGTGAATAACCTAGAATTTGAACGGATAATCTATTGAACATCATACAGAAATCTTCAGTGATGGCAATATTCTGATCTATAGCCTCAATTATAATAATGGGTCTAATAAAACCGGGTCAGGGTAAAGAACGAACACAGATTATTCTTCACGCCTCTGCGTAGCTGTCTTCTTTTTGCGACTTCCTCCGCCCTCACCGGTTGCCACACACTGCTTTTTGTTCCTCTTTGATTTCTCAGACCTGTTGTTGGTACTGATGGTGGCAAAGTGCACAGTGCACAATGCACAATGTAACTAAGGTGGAGGGACACGAATTGCATTCCGTCATTCGAGTTAGTTCCCTCTACACAACCTGCACATCTAAGTGTTTGCAGACGACTGAAATGCATGACACCGTACAGAGTCTGGGACTAAAATGTTGACTTATCAGCCGGCTTAAAGACAGACAGACAGACAGAAATAGGAAGTCCGGAACTATAAGTCACATTACGTCTCTTAAGGCAAAACAGAAGGCATTTACGAAACTTCTGTATGGGCTGATAACAGACGTCTCACATCTTAGGCCTGCGATGAACAAGTAGACCTCACCTTATGGATAAATGATGGATGATAAATAACAGGATGAGAACAACCCGTTTTTAGGGTACGACAAGATGTAAATGTTTATTGTTCAATATGTGGACGAAGAAGTCGGACAGAGTGAAAGTGAAGAGAAATCATAAAAACTGATAGAAGGAAACCTACGAATAAATTTGTGTAAATGTGTATTGTGCTTTTGTGTGTAAATGTGTACTGTGCTTTTGTGTGTAAATGTGTACTGTACTACTGCCACCGGGTATCAACCCAAATGCATTTAACAAATATATCAATCAGACAAAGAGGAAGAAAAAGGCGGAGAAGAAAGGAAGGGATAAAAGTAGGACACAACACGAAGAATGCGAAGAAGAGTAGAAAAGTACGATGAGAGAGAATGAGAAGAACTAAAAACGAAGAAGGTAAGGAATAAGAAGGATATGGAAAGAAGAAACTGGAAACAGGGAGAGGGCAGAATAACAGAAGAGGCAAAGAGACGAAGAAGTTGGGTGTCTAAAAATCGTCTTTCTCCGTTTCGAAACGGCAGTCGTTAGGGCTTAACCGTGCCTCATTACCAAGTTAATGGTTAGAAACTCCGCCTCAACAGCGCCATCGCAGAGGTACCACTACGCTCTATATATACGATACTGTGCAGCAAAAAAAAGGCTCCAGATGCATGTATCTGCAAATGATGTTATCACGGAGAGCGGTGAAAACAAAGTAGATCGGGTTTAAGGACAGCTAACATCTGGATACATTCCTGGAGGTGCTACTGCTACTGCCTGTGTAGCAACATCACACTGAATTTTTGGAGCCCGTACAACTCAGTAAATACAGTGACAAAGCTACATTTTGGGAAAAGTGAAAATCGGGGTTTGATTCCTAGCACGGACAAGAGACGTTCCTCTTCCTACAGTGTCCAGACCGGCCCGGAGGTCCAACCAGTCTTCTGTCCGTACGGAAGAACAAAAACTGTGATTACCGGAAAGGAGTTTTTGAATATAACAAAGAGGAAGGGATAAGTGAGAACTGCAAACTTAAAAAATGCCTTATAATTATTGTAACAATGACAGTCATGAAGGCTGAGAGGCGCGCGGAGGGAATTTAGAGAAGGGTCCACCGGTGCGATGGTAAGCTGAAGAATTAGCGGTGTTTAAATTGTGATTCCGCAACACAGATTTGGTTAGAAATTGTACTACTGCTAGTCTGATCCAACACGGAACGGCTGAAAATCAAACTATTAAATACGTACAAAGGTGTGCCGTATTTCCCGTCATATAAGAAGCAATTTTTACCCTAAAAAATGTGGCCAAAAATTCACTGTGCGTCTCAACACCGGGTAATATTTTATGTAGTCAAGCTATTAAATCCGCAAAAATATCTTGATAAATAAGGGGAACGTCTTATTACTTGTAGCGTCTTATGGCGCGCAAAATACGGTAAATGTTGCATTTCGTAGACCGGACCTAGAAGACACCCAAAAATGTCACAAACTTTACTCCAAAATCTTGCCAGAATTTACGATATTCCCCCCCCCCCTCTGGCGCTGCGGCCAAACGCGGGTCAAGGCCTCCTCATTCTTTAGGCTTGTAGATCACACACAGCGACGAAGCACAGTCGGTAGGACTCCTCTGGACGTGTGATCAGCCCGTCGCAGAGACCTCTACCTGACAACACACAACACTCACAACAGACAAACGTCCCGGTGGGATTCGAACCCACAATCTCAGCTGGCGAGCGGCCGTAGACCTACACCTTACACCGCGCGGCCACTGGGACCGGAATGTGTGGTATTTGCTACCATTAAAGCAAAGTGCAAATATTGACGACGGAGTTACTGAATGTGACAGGAATCATCACCACCCTCCATCTCTTTTCAGCCTGCTGCCTTTCCATCAAATTACGTAAAATTAAACAAATTAAATCATTATGATGTCGGTGGTGGGTTTCAACTTCTTAACTTTCCAACGAAATGACCGATTTTTTTTGAAAGCTGATATGAACGTTACACCAATGGAGAACGCCACAACATTGCATTTCAACCTCATATGATATATAATAACAATTTTCTGAACATGTGAACCCGTAAGTTGGCAGCGACAGGGGCCGCATGTACATGAGGTATTGAAAATACGCACGCTAACAAACGTTTCGGAACATGCAACTTTGCCATAGAAAACTAACTTTTTTTTGTAAGAACGCAAAATAACATGTTTCCTTTATCTTGCGCTTCAAAGGCGGTAACGAATCAGCCACTTGTACTAGGTATGTGAAATCTTGTATGAAGTTAGATCATGAACACAAGTACATATTACGTGCCAAATGGTGCTTAAAAGTCAAGAGTTACAGACATCAGAGGCATGCACAATTTTGAGGTTAATCGCACCAAATTTGAGTATAAAAACAAACTCCGTGGCCTTAGTCCGCACGCGAACTATACCGACAGAGCGGCCGCCGCCGGTCGGCGAAGTTAGTGCCAACTTTTGCGGATAGAGGGGTGTCACGTGGTCAGCGCAACG
>Ga0123352_10016059_pt1 | contig 11920 bp, 6 predicted proteins | sample TergutLab28metaG_FD_89700 | JGI IMG/M metagenome (GOLD analysis project Ga0123352, IMG submission 89700) | Labiotermes labralis P1 segment gut microbial communities from Petit-Saut dam, French Guiana - Lab288 P1 | ecosystem: Host-associated > Arthropoda: Insects > Digestive system > Gut ...
ACGCTTGTGAGTGCGGTAATGAACCTTCGGGTTCCATGAAATGCGGGGAATTTCTTGACTAGCTGCAAACCAGTTAGCTTCTCAAGAAGGACTCTGCACCATGGAGTAAGTAAGTAAGTAAGTTATGAGAACGGGAATTTTTCCTTTTAAAAAAGATGTTCCTTTCCACGTGCCAATATAAATGTGCTCATAAAGACCAGACAGTTGAAAATAACCACCAGATACTGGATTACAGAGTCTAAGAAGCTCTCAGGCGAAGGATGTACTGTACAAAAAAAAAATCGAAAAAATGCATTCTGATCCCATAAATAGGCTACTCTTAAATACAAAATGTATAACATTTTAGTAAGCATATTTCGAGTATTCATCAGTCCATTGAATTCCTAAAAATTATTTTGCTCGGCAAAACAGTATCAAGAACAGATATGTATCAAGAAATGTACCAAGGTGATTTAGCAAAGAGATGCGACATACAGAATGCAGAACAGTAAACAAGAATAATTTTGCATCCTTACACCACCCAATGTTAATTTAACTGTTACTAACACCACACACACACACACACACACACACACACACACACGCACACGCACACAAAACACACACACACACACACATATATATATATATATATTACCATAATAATTTCTATGGCGATTACGCAATGAAGCGCTATCTACTGTGTGTATCATGTTTGATTTGGGGAGAAGATAAAATTATGTAAATAACTAGAAAGGGAAAACAGAATTCCGCAGCCGTGACCAAGATTCCTAGATCAGCGTGTCATTATGACTTTCTTCTTATGGATCTACAGCTCCTAGGCCTCCTCAGTGTCAAGGCTTCGCGATCAGACTCAGACACACCACACTCTGAACAAGTGATCGGTCCGTCGCAGAGACCTCTACCTGACAACACTCACAAGAGAATCCATGCCCCCGGCGGGATTCGAACCCGCAATTCCAGCAATGAAGCGGCCGCAGACCCACGCCCTTAATATGAATATACCAGTCATAACGCACACAAACCACTCAGTTACGCCTGAAATTCAAATTTCTCAATAACAGTGGTCAATGTCCATGACGTGTTGTTCAAGCAAAAACATTACGTTCCAGTGTGAAGCAACATTCCATTTCTAACTTTCTTAGAACATCACATTCTATTACCGCTGAATTATACTTCTGAATACGATAGTCGCTCAGCTAGACAAGGAATTCCTGCCGCATATGAAACTCAAAAAATCATTCCCGTGTTGACAACAGCCCACCCCTGAACCCGATCCATATCTCGTCAAATCCAGTCAGCACACTTATATTCTATTTATTTATCCTACAAGGAAGTTAAAAAAAAACACGAGTTAACAACAAACACCCTCATTCCGAGAACTTTATTCTGACTTCCTTGTGTACTTGGCACTCGGTTAACAGATGGTACACATCAGACTTTCACGGAGTCACCACTGGCATTTCAGTGTTTGTCTCACTGCGGCACCAAGTTATTATTTTTTTTTGTTATGCCGGCGTAGAATGAACCTGTAACTAGGAAGTGACAGCTTGCTTCGTGTCTGCGTCTGGTGCAAGTCGATCATCAGCCAGGTCCTGCTAAGGAATTCAAATGGGTGGCGAACACTGGGCACGAGACCAGGACTGAATGGAGGATGATCTACAACCTTCCAGCCATAGAGCCCCTAACCAGTCACAAGTCCGGTTGGCAGTACGGGGCCCAGTGATTGCCATCTCTTTGGACCTCTTAAGAAACACCTGACTGGCAAATGATTTACAAAAGACGACGATGTGAAGAAAGGTGTCACCTCATGGCTAAAAATATTGGATACCTATTTTTCCTACGTCGGGATAGAAGGGCTGGTGCCACGGTACGGCAAAACGCTTAGTTCCAGCAGTGTCTGCTTGGAGGTCTAATGCGCACCGTCTACTGCCCATCTGCCATTTCTAAATCAAAATCGGGCTATACACCAGGATGTGTGTTTTAGAAATTACTTGTACGTTTTAACGTGATTGTAAAATCTACGTCCTTATGTCCCGAATAATCTTTTCACTTCGTGATGTCTAACGTTTTTTATTTAGAGTGTGCTTGCTGGAACTAGAAGCACGGCACGGCAAGTGCAGCAGCGCTTCCACACTGCTGTTACTGCGACGTTTGACGCGGACGTGTAACTATTTCTCAACTTCCACGTGCGTTACAAGCCTCGCCTACCTCATCTTCATCTACTGCCGATGGAATAATTCTGTACGTAACGTAGCTTTTAAGGGCTGGACGACAGGATCTGATGGACATAGAGGAGCGGCAATTTTCGTCACAGCAACCTTGTGCAGATCAGTTCTGCAGCACCTGGACGGAGGCCAGGGCGCGAAGACTAGATTAGCAATGCTCAGGTCCATGCCGTGTTAAGGTATGAAACTATACCGCTGTGGACCCGTCCACCTTCTAGGTGGGCGATTAACTGCAAGGGTGACTGTAACTTTTGCCCTAATGCAACGGGTCTTTCCTGCAACTTAGAATTTACGTTTAAAAAGGGTTTACCAAGTGTGGTATTAATTCACTACTTAAAACACTCCACTTTCTTGCATTCTTAAAATATGTGCTTCATACAGCGTTATTTAAAACAGGGGTAGCTTATACATATGTGTGTGTGTATATACATATATATGTATAGTGTCAGAACAGGTGTAAATTATGTACAAAATGTGTTTATTATGCTTCAAACAGAAAAAATCACGATGCAATGACAACTGGATTTAATCTGTTACTCAGGTCTATTACTTTGATATACGAGACAGACATCCGTATGAATGTGGGTACATTGCATCGCAATATTTTGTCCATAAGAAGTCGAAAGAAAATAAATTTGAAGAATCGTGTTTTCAGGACGAAGTGTAAGATTCTGTTAAGACACCAATAATACCTCTGCCGCGGATTGAAATCTGAGCAGTAAGGCTTGCTGCTAAACTTGACAACTTTGTAGAACTGCCCACACTTGGTTATTTACACAGAATAACGTGACTTGGAGTTAGTCACTGCTACAGACAGACAATCTGCAAGTTCGTTCGTAACTAAGTGCCGAAGCACGACTCACCCCTCACAGGTGATGATACCGTAGTGCAAGCCAGTCGCCCTGTCCTCACAAATCATGCAGATCATTGGCTGTTCCTCCTCCTCCTGTTCTTCTGGAGTGTGATTTATCTGGTGGTGCTCCGCTCCCAGAACAGTAATGCTCTGAGGCACCAACTTCTGCTCACCATTACCACCATTTCTGTGAGTCCAGGGCATAGGAGAGCCCCCTGATGTGGCTGTGGACGTCAAATTTAACGCTTGCATCTGTTGCTGTTGGGAAACCGGTAGCTGCGTTAAGTCCCCAGCCCATAACCTCTCCATATTCAGGGGCGGGGGGAATTGCGGGGGGCGGGAAGACGACGACGCTACTGCCGTTGCCGCCTGCAGGTGATGGTGCTGCTGCTCCTGACCGAGATTTAGCAGCATTTGTGCCGCCGACTCTTCGCTGCCGTTTCCACTGGAAGCCGGTGACGGAGAGGAAGACCAGCAGGATGTAGATGTGGAAGTCGAAGCAGCAGACAGTAGTTGCTGGGATGAAGGAGTTTGTTGCGGCTCCATCGAGGTGGGTTGAGACCAGATCATAGTCCGTACTCCGCCAGCCTCACCCATGATAACTGTGGGCGCGGATCGAAGGATTCCCGGTGACCCCCCGGCTGATCGGGACGATTGCGCATGGGTTACCGGCGGCTTCATCTCGTGGTGCAACAGAGTAATCGCGGATGTCGCCGTACTAGATGACTGAGGGTTAAAACTGACACCGCCACCACCTATCAGTTCGGGGCGGACCCCATTTATCCGACACCCAGCAGCCACTGGGCTACTAGGCGACACCCAGAATGTCGGTGGAGGAATCATGCCAGCACTTGTAACCACGACGTTAGCACGTTGCTGCTGCTGCTGCTGTTGCTGTTGCTGTTGCTGCTGTTGTTGTAGCTGCTGCTGCTGTTGCACAGGGCTCGGCCCCTGCCTCTGTACCACCCCTTGATGCGTTTCACCACCACAACCGCCACCCCCATCGAATACACTATTATCGCCTCCTTCTTTCTTCACCTGTGGTCCGCCCCCACGCATTTCGCCGCCTTCCTCTTCAGGTGCCGGGTCCTCACGACGAGGTGTCACCTCAGGCTGCGCCGAGTCCGGAGAAGACCTGTGTGTCATATAACCTGAGTCACTAGAAGCATCGGCTCGGAAAAACCAATGATGGGGAGCCATTTGGGGCGAAATGTGAAATGTACAATTCTACTGTATGCATGTCATATATGAATAGCACAGCCGTGCTGTCAAATTTTATGTTTTGCTGTCCGTGCATCCTGGTACAGTTCTGGGTAAATGACCAACTTGACGCACAATTACGTTATATAAAACGTTTATTATTGTAATCCTCTACATGTTTCGAGCAACACTGTGCTCATCATCAAGAGGTCGAATTGTATTAACCCTTCAAACGCCGAGTTAAATCCCATCTTCCATCTGCTGGCATTATTAGGAGCTCACCATATTTTCCACGTTAGCGGGTTAAGGGTTAATACAGCATCTGTTATAGTACTCTCAGTAAGTGACCGTCCGGTGTGCATACTGGACGGTCACTTACTGAGAGTACTATACCAGATGCTGTATTAATACAATTTGACCTCTTGATGATGATAACAATGTTGCTCGAAACATGTAAAGGATTATAGTAATAAACGTTTTATATAAAGTAATTGTGCGTCAAGTTGGTCATTTACCCAGTGCTGTCAAACCCATTATAAATACTTAACCAGTAATTCAAAACAAGCCGATGTACTGGCCAAAAAGGGCGCCAAAATACACAAACATATAACAGAGAAGCACCCTACCACTCTATTAAACTACATTTAAAGCAGGCATTCCGAAGCATATAGAGACACGAATTAGAGACAAGACTATCCCATAAACCGTGGACGCAAGAAATATCCAAGGTAACAGACTGGTCTAGAAGAAGGGCAGTTGCAGAGTTCCGACTGTGCGTTGGGCATGATTGCTTGTGTGCGCATCTCCACCGCATTGGAATCCGCCCTGACCCCTACTGCACGCTATGCAGCCTCCACGATCCCATGGATAGAAACCATCTAGGACAATGTACCGCATTATCTAATAAGACGGAATGTGAGCGATACTTGGGAGGCCAGGACAAAAATGATGGAAAATTGACTTTGTTATTTTATTATCATTATTTTTTTGTGACTACCCCTTAGCATTAGGACTTTATATTTACCCTGAATGTTTCCTTTTTTAATGTTTTTTGTTTTTTTAAAGTGTAATAGTTTTTCTTCTTTTTATAGGTTTTACTTTTATTGGTCGCATAGGTCAATGATAAACAGTCAATGTACCTGCCATTAGTAAAATAAATAAAATAATTCAAAACTTAGTCCACCAACAACCCAAATATTCTGATTTTTGTATCCGAGTGTTTCTTTTACTTTTTACACTTTGTTTGTAAACATATGTTTACAGGTCACTTGCAGCACACTTCAAAAGAGCAAATTAATAAGAATCGAACACTAAATTATTTGCAGTGTACGATCATTCCTAAAAAATATGTATAAATCCTGGTAGACTGAAAACGACCTGGCCTCAAAATAGTTCAACAAAGATTTCCGAACAGAACTCATAAAGACAATTCCCTACTTCCAAGGCTTTCGGCATACAAAAATTTTGTGTTTATAATTTTAAATTTGGATGGTGCAGGATTATTATCAGGCAATAAGATACAAATTAGTCCACAGGTTAGAAGTTTTGGATCGTGCGTGAGTGATCATAAGATCAAATCCTACTTTAGTTATTGGTATTATCTCTTATCACCTTCATGCAGAGTGTTGACAATAATAGACCTGAAACAAACCATGTTTCTGGGGTACATAATGTTGCGCCTATTCTGTGGTTACAATTTATAGGACATATAATGCTAAATCCTATGATAAACGTTTTGTACTTTTACGTTAGTACTTCCCTGAGTACGTGCACAGTGCCCAAACTGGCGGTTTTTTGTAGATCCTTGATGTCGTGCTTTCCAATTATGATGTTCAGGTATTTTCTGAATAATATTCAGATGGTTCAATTTGCCCCTGTTATTACTGGTATCTCTACTGTTTTTACATTCCACACACGCTGTATTTCTTTTGTAAGGTCTTTATATTTTCAGATCTTCTCAGCTTCTTTCCTGATCACATTTCAATCTCCTTAAATTGCAGTGTATATTCACAAACATGTTCTTTCTTCATTACAACTTATAATGATGTCAGTTATTATTATTGTTATAACTAATATTGAGCCACACTTGATGCATTCCTAAGAGATTTTCCTTCATCATGGATTGTGACGTCCGATTTATCCTTAGAGTGGTTCTGTCAGTTTTCACCTGCTAATTTCATGAAATGGTTACCCAACCAGCTTTCATGACTTTTTCTTCTGTCTTCTGTATGTGTTCGTACGAGTATTGTCTGATTTTACTCCGGTTTCCCTGCATATGTTACAGTACAGTTGAGCACAAACTCTATCACGTGCTTTACATTTCTTTCCTTTGCCAGTACTGAGTGCGGTGGTATAATGCTCGTCATATTGTTGACACAGTCTGCATGCGCTATATACATTTTTTTTTCAATATTTTTGTTCCACATTATTTGGTTTGTGCTGTTTTTATTTCACTTCCAGTTTCTGTTGTCAGATCTCCCTTCGACAGCCACAGAAACGTGTCTTTTTCATTAATATGCTCTCTGTATTTCTTATAGAGAGTCCGTGCGTTACTTTGCTGTTCCATTTTTTCTCTAAAGATTCGCCTAGCTTGATTTTATATGCTGTATGCCTTCGTTATTTGTGTCACGCTTTCATTTGTTTGGGTTAATTCTTATACTCGTACAGTTTTGCTGATATTATAAATGTTGAATTCATATTTGGTTGACTATGTTCATGGCTTTTACCTCTATTTACAATTTCGTCTACTTCGTATTTTGTATTCGGAGAGTTTGCAATATTGATTATCTCTGCTTGGTATGTCACATCAGTTTGTAACAAGCCTCTTCCTCCCTGTTTCCCTTCTACGTGCAGACTATGTCACCTTTGTGGTGACCTTTTCTATACACCGTTTCCATTTTTCCAGTTTTTCTGTCGATTTTTTGCGTTTCTTCAAATCTACAGTCAATTATACCAAAACTGTACCTTAACCCTTTAAACGCTGAGTTAAATCCCACCTGCCCTTTGCTAGCATTATTCGGAGCTCACCACATTCTCCACGTTAGCAGGTAAAGGGTTAATACTGGGACCGCTAATACTCCAGTTGCTGTAATTTTATTCTTGCAGTTCATCTCGGATTTCAGGACAATTTTTAATCGTCTTACAATAACAATTATGATGATGATGATGATGATGATGATAATAATAATAATAATAATCTTTTTGGGAACAATTAAGTACTGATGCTGTCGACGTCAGATTTGTCGAACAGGCCTATAACATTAAATATTAGCATCATTGTCATGTATGTAACTGGTAGCAATGAACAATATTTCGTATATAACTTGTAGGAATAGTTGTAATATGCATTCATACAATACTTTATATTTATAGCTTCAACGGCTATTAATCGTCCGTGTAAAGCTGAAAGCTAATTGAAATTTTATGAGGAATTAACCCTTACATTGCAGGTGTAAAAAACTATCGTGTGTGCACATTTATCGACAGCATGGCAGTGTGAATGAAGTCGTAGATGTTAGGCAAAAAAGTGCGTTCTTCAAATTGTAACTGAGCTGTGGGAAGGCAAACGAGAAAATCCACAAGTTAAAAAAAAAAATTCCTCTTGAAGACAAAAAGAGTAAGGTTTCAATAGCTTTATCCCTCTTAGATATAAGACAATTCTGAGAAGGTGCAGATTCTCCGTAAAGCCATAACAAATTCGGGCTGAGAAAATAGAAGGACAATTTGTCTTTCCCATGGAATTCAGCAATTCGTGTGATTTTAACTCAATGCATGGGAATGGAGAAAGTAGTTGCACAAAATGTATCTCGTTTCACGACTAACCTTCTCTATCAATATTCTGCATGAAGCAACAGCCGGCCAGTGATCACCCTGCCACACCCTATTCGCTGTATTTGGCACAAAGTGGTATTTGATTATTTTCAAAGCCAAAAAGCATCCTACAAGTAGGAATTCCCCGACAGTGTCAAAGATGACACAAATCGTAAGACGTCAAGTGCTTGTTGAGGAAAGAGTGCCAGAAGTATTTTAACAACCAACAAGACCGCTGGTGTCACACAAAGAATGCCAAGGCGAAAAACCTGATTCTCGGTTATGACCATCGGGTTTTTTTCGACCAAAACTTGGAAGTTCCCGATTACACTTCCCATAGATACAAGGTCTACAATGGCAGGCACTTACCATCGCTGCTCAGAACCTTGCTAGCTTATTGCTTATTGTAAATGGACGGACAGCAGAAACACTGAGTGACGGACACTGTATGCCAGCCACACGAAGAACTATAATTGATTCTGTAAATCGAAAACTTGTTACATAACAAGTACGAGCAAGGACAGCTCTTCTTAACACTAAACTTAGTCGTAAAAGTTCATAATATTTAAAAAACACACAAAATGACAGATAAATCTACACGAAATACATTTTGACATTACAATTTTATACATGTCTATACTATATGAGAAAAGTATTTCATCACACTAATGTACGCACACAAATCCACTCACCTGTCTCTATGTGCAGGACTGGGGGAAGATCGCACACTCTCGGACGCCATTTTGGGACAGGGTGACACGGGTCCCGCCATGTCTGGTGACGATGTACTGGTATCCGCCACACTCTCGCCTGTGCAGCACAACAGACAATCAGCGCAACCTCACCTTGTGACGTGGATATCTGAACTATGCAGTGAAGTCTTCCCTGCCCTAGCAAGGCTGTTCAGTACAAAGCCATATTCCGTCTTGGATTATTCAGCAGCGCTGTTTACTGTGCAGTGGTTGCATGGAGTAAAATGTGATGGGACAATGATCATAACTGGCTGTAAGTATGTGGAACCAGGCCGTGATGGCCTCGTTCAATCACTTACATGGAGAGTGAGTAATTGAGTTTTGGTTTATTTAACGACGCTGCAGATTCAAGAGTTATATAGGCTACTAGTAACTGTGACTTAACAAATAATAAATTGTAAACGATTTGGAAATTAGCTGTCGTGTGCTATTGCAAGGCATTATCTTAGCAGCACTTCAGGTAGGATAGCCGTAATGCGGACGAGAGTCGAACTGAGTGCCTCCTGGGTGCAAGTGATCCACTGTCGTGACTGTCACATTAGACCCTCTAGTATTCCATTAAGGATGACCAATATAGCACATTTAATTGTGATTGCCGACTTAAAACTTAATGTTAAATTAAAATTACAAGTGCATAGTGCCATACAATATTTCGAGCTGGAGTTACGTATGAGCAGACTGGAAGCAAATACGTTCGACAGGTACACAGTGTCACTCTGCTACTTTATTTACTCACACTCTCAAAAGTGCAACTAGTCGCACACTAGCTCACTCGCCCAATTACTGTTCCAACCACTCATCCTTTCATTCAATGTGACGTGAACCGGTGTAGGAATCTCATCTCTACATCTGAGGTTTCTAGGCACACAAGCAAAAGATTTCGTCTAGGAATAAACCGGTAATGTATATGGCAACAAATAATGATGAAATAAAAATATTTTTTTGACATTAACACAGAACTGCAGTGTCTCTAAATATTATTCACTACCAAATTTTTCATGTCAAAAGAAGTTCGTTCTACCTGCATGGACAGTATGTATAGCCAAGCGTAATATATAATCTTCATGTTTGCACCGTGCATCAATGTCATTTAAACACTTTATTATCCAACTAATGCACAATATATATGTAGATACAATTAAAATTATAAAATATTTAAAAGTGCTTCAACACGTTTCGGATCACAGAGGATCCATCATCAGGGAGCCTTGTACAGTGCTTGGCTAAATACTACAAGAATGATTCTATCGTGTCCGTTGACATGGACAAGGTCGGTGTTATGGCAGCATATTCTGACCTGTTGTGCGTGTGTGTGTAGTTTACTGTACAGGAAGGCACGAGTGCCTTCCTGTACATGTTGGAGCACTTTTAAATATTTTATAATTTTAATTGTATCTACGAATTATATACTGGGCATTAGTTGGATAATAAATTGTTTAAAATTAATATATAAATAAATAAAAAAATAAAATTATACAGTCTAAAATTCTTTGTTTAGCAATTATCATTAAAAGACTGTATAATGTTATATTCTTATATAAAAAAAAAGGTAAAGCGTTCCCGTTACAGGCCCGGTGTGGCCCAGAGGGTGGGTAGAGGTATAGCTCTACTCTTCTATGACCGCGGCACTAGAAGGGCGTGAGTGGTCAGCAGCACGCCCCGGCCGCACTTTACCCCTGGGAAAGACTCGGTACCCGTTTTACATGAGGCTGGGTGGGCCCCAGGACCGGTCTGGACTGGCGGACCTTCCAGCCCGTAGTCAGTCGCTATACCGACTGAGCTACCGGGCCCGCATTATATTCTTATATATTTGTATATCACTGTTCATTGAACACAACGGGGATGTCTCACCTGATAAAAATTACATACAGGCAACGTAAAAACAAAATTTGAAGGAGATATACAGTGTCAAAACGACGCTAGTAAGTTTCAGATGACACTTTCTCTCAGTCTTCCTGCTTTCTTAGATTATTTAAATCGCTCGTATTTAGCCTGTTGTTTATGTATCGACGCTGCTATTAAGTGTCAATACACCTGAGCAGAGCGTCGAATGAGTGTAAGGAAATGGACAGAAGTGGTCGTAGTCTAATCAAAGATCCTCTCCCGGAATTTGCCTAGAGGGATCGAGGAAAGCTACGGAAGCCCTCAGTCAGAACAAAATGTGTAGCGGCCAATATCCTAACTCGGAATTTCACGAATATACGAAGCATCAGAAACGTTACTGATTGAGGCGAAGTTGCGCGGTCAGTATTGCTACTGTTGTTCTTTGTCGTGATGATATTGGCACTGTCCGTCCTCCAAAGCGATGGATCACTTTAAACCTTCAAGCAGTAGGCATGCAAGCGACATGCTACGTCGTTTTCAGTGTTGAACTGAACGATTCTCAAGCACGTCTTGTCCGACCGTGGTCGGTGGGCGTCGGTGTTGCTGCAGCGGTTCTATTGAGTCATCAGCTCCATATAGGGTATGATAGGGTGTGGGCGTACCCTCCACTGACCACGTACTGATGCTCCATCGGGAATGCGGAAACTAAGCACGCGAAAGGAACAAGCCTGTGTCGGATATCACGAAACACCAACCATCAAGGTCGGAACGCAAACGGCCCTCTGGGAAGTGATGAAAGTCCTTTACTTTCATTTGGTGTTCCTAACAAATGAAGGAGTAAGCCACAGATTCTTTATGCCAGAGTTGTTACCTTCACACAGAACAAAGTTCTGAGAACTATAAATATGTATGAATAGACTATAGCCGCTACAGATACTGCGAGTAAAATAAGGAGCACAATTTGTTCAATAACAATAACGATTATAACATAATTATCATTTGAATAAAGGTTGATATGGTCATTTTATATTTTCTTGCTATAAGGTTCAAGTGGTGTGCCATTGTTTGTAAATCATCTTCTGATGTAGCCATTAAAATCTGGTCGTTTGCATAAAGTATCGTATTCACTAATTTCACATATAACAAAATAAACGGAGCTATACAGAGACATTTTGGAAAACAAATGAACAAAGAAACAAAGTTAAGAATTCACAACATTACAGCTAAAGCAGCATTGAAATTTGGAAGTGAAG
>Ga0123352_10016066_pt1 | contig 11918 bp, 7 predicted proteins | sample TergutLab28metaG_FD_89700 | JGI IMG/M metagenome (GOLD analysis project Ga0123352, IMG submission 89700) | Labiotermes labralis P1 segment gut microbial communities from Petit-Saut dam, French Guiana - Lab288 P1 | ecosystem: Host-associated > Arthropoda: Insects > Digestive system > Gut ...
CGGTCATAACTCCGTAACCGTCCAAAATCGGACACATGTTTATATGAACTTTTTTGATCACAAAGGCCTAGGAAATCACCTCCTGCAGTTATGCCCTAAAGTCGTGAAACACCCTGTATAAGCTCCAAAACATGGTTACATAAACTTATCATAAATGTTCTATTTTATCAAACACATGTTAACCTTTTAACGCCTAATGTCAACTATAGTGGTCCTACCGCACCGCTAACCTCTAAATTTGCATTTTATATATTTATTTAACAAATATAGGTACTGAATATTTTAAACATGGTATACACTCTCCGTTTTTTTTCTCTTCAAAATGCAGTTTGTTTCATAATTCTAACATATTTGGTTCCTGTAGTATTCACATTTTATATACAGGTGTGCTAAAATTAAAAAAATAATTCCAGCGCCAAAAGGTTAAAGATAAAGGTAAAGATACTCTGTGCAGACTTGCCTGTCATAAGGGTATACTGCGGGAGTGGATGTACAGTTCCATGCACCCTTAACCTCATTATTAAATGTTTTTCATCCTTCAACCACTTAAGCCCAAGAGAACAGGCCCCTAGTAATGGTTAACAGCTAGGTACATATATGTCACTCTAGTAGCATCAAGCTGCAGAGTAAACCCCTGTTCCTCCCAAGAAATGAACCACCATTCACCCTACAGATAATTATTTCATGGAATTAACCTTTTAAATATGAAACACATGTAGTAAAATACCCCCAGAAATTCACTATATACAGTATATTTAGACAACAAGGAAATTTACTGCATTATTAACACATGTACATAATCTCTGTTTTATTTTCCCCAAAATGCCATTTATTTAATACTTTTATCTTCTTCTGTTCAACTAACACTCATTTTTTCTCATAAGTCAAGCACTAAAATTCAAATACCCTGGCAGGATAAAGGGTAATGTAATTTAATTATACCTCACATCCTGTAACTGACTAAGATATCAACAGCATAATTCTGAAATCATAACATCATCATTCAACACTCAGATTGGTTCACTCTTTGCATGATTACATGATTACTTGCCTTCCCTATCTTATGTCAATGTTTATCACACCATGCTTACTCTTCTGAACTGAAGATCACTGCAGCAGCAGCATATTTCTCCCAAATGATATTTATCTACTATATGACACTAAACTCGATCTTATAATGCAAGGCACAAAAGACACAAAAATTTCAAAATACAGAAAGAATTTACTGACATTAATGTGAAGCAAAAAGTCCTGAAGGCTAACCTGCCTCCCTATGTCTGCAGACCTCTTATGAAAACCGAACAGACCTTTAACCAAGTCCTCCCACACGTGGTACAATTATCTCCATGAGGAAGAAACATACTTGAGAAGTCAAGTCACTCAGCAAACACATTTCTCACTTTTTACAAAAACCTAAAAATTCATCATCACGTCATGCAAGACCACACTCCACATACAGTCTGTATGAATATTCTTCTGGGACAGTTTTCAGCCAGGCTCGTCAATTTCATTTGTCATTCATTACATCTTTCACTTGCCAACTTAACAGTAACCAGTAATGGTGTTCCATATCCTCTGCAGTTGATATTACTCAACCATGCTGGGCAGCAATACTTGAGCAGTATGAAAGCTGTGCTCAAACGTCTCTGTATACCTATTAAACTATAATTGTCACTTACTAAACTTGTTCTATTTTTAGTCATGCCATCATAAAATTCGGTGAATGAAAGATAGAAACATAAGTTGTTGACATAAAAGTAAATAAATCAGTGTGGATTTAACTCAGTATGTACAGTAATGGTGTATAATTTAAACTAAAATTAATGATGATTTTTAGGACAAACAGTTTTCTTCTAATCACCGGCACAGTTTATGTTCATCCAGCCTTCTTACCAAATCATTCCATTCCCAAGCGTCCAGTTGCTGCCACAAAACTTTCACACACCAACATGCCAGAAGTTAGTCCTGTCCTTATGCACAAGACTAACAACATCTTTACTTCTTCCTTCACAGTAAGGGTTTAAAATGTGAATTTTTGAATCCATCCATTACTAAGGTGGGCACAACTATGATACAAACTCCATTCGTATGGAAAATATTGTTTCTAACTGTAGTTATATGTACAAAAAATTATCAGTGTTGCTCAATGTTAACATTACAGTTTCAACCATAAAACAAATATTTAATCAAGGTGGCAGAAAAGTCTCTATTAAATGGTGTAACCACCTTGACAAAAAAAAAAGCCATTTCAGATGGATTGAACAGATGTGGCAGCAACAAAATGAATTATTATTACAAGGAAAAAAGGGCTGATCATCTGTGAAGGAGGGATGCCACTAGGATCTCTAAACAGCCATACCTGCATAAGCAGTCCAGCAAAAACAGAAATCTTGGAAGTCCCAGAAAATGGCAGTTGAAACAATGCATCATAGTTGGTGGAGCATAGCAAGAAGAGTAGGAGTGAAGAATGCAGTTACAAAAATACAGATGGAGATAATTATAATGATTATGAAGATGGCAGACAGGATGAAGAGTAGAAGAAAGAATCTACATGTTCATAAAATCCAAGGTGCAGATACTATCAGCATGTTGAGGCTGTTACTGTACTGGTGACACCACGACCTCTCACCACTCACTCACTCACACACTTATCACCTCACGGGGTCTCCCTTCACAGAACACAATGGAACCTGCCCCCCCACAGGGGGGCCACTACACCTATCAGTCACTGAACGTTCAGAGAAGTCATTCACTCCTAGCCACAAGGCATACTGTATGCAATGCAACACAGTCCAGTTATAAAATATTGCAAAATAAAATTAAACTGGAAACAAAACAACAACAGAGCCCCTTCTTTAAATTATGTGGTAACCTGAATCTAGTTTCCTCTTATGATTGCAGAAATTCTATAGGAAAGGAGACAATTAGAGAACAAAAAACACAGTACATATTTTACAGGATTCTGACAATGGTATTTCACAATTGGAATCACTCCCTCTATGGAATTTGTACCTCACACCACATTTAAAATGAAAACTAAAATACAATGTGTCTGGGACACAATCGGCTTCCACTTTCAGGCAGAGAAATATGGGAAACATCTATTGTAAACCTCTGGGCTAGTTTTGCCTCTTAGCCCACTGCTTACATGTTTCCATCACTCTTCTGCCTAAAGACAAGGTCTGTGCATGTCACTGACATGCTGTTTTAATTTCTAGTTTAAGCAAAGGACTATGGACAAAGTCCGTATAGTAAAAGATTCCAAAAAAACAGGCACTTTAATAAAACATGCTGAATCCACATGAATGAGGATGGAAGGATACACAGCATGTTCAAAATTCTTTTCTGTAACCCTCAAGAGAAGATACCTATGACACCTACAAATACGGATAGATGGAAGAATAACTGTAAAGTGTATGTCAGACAAACAGGTTGCAAGGAGGTAAATCAGACCAGCTGAGAGCAGAATCTAACAGTGGAACTCTCCAGAGCCCCACAGAAGCTAAGAGCATTTCAGTTAATGACAAAACTGTTTGTGTTTTATCAAACCCAAAGGTTCCTTACCATTCTCAAATGTTATGCGTCAAATGACTGTAAACTTCACAACTTGGGCCCAAATTCTGGGTTGCCATTGGTAACTCTTACTCCTCACCAGACACTTAGAGCAAATCAAATGCCCACCCACTCTACCTATCCACTCATACATTTTACATACAAGTACCTTTTGCCTGGTCTGTGTAGCAACAGCATGTAGGATAAAAAATTTTACGTATTGCTTTGTTCAGGTAACTGAAGTCTGTACCACTATCTGAGAGGAACCTGCTGTCTCTGTCTGCATTGTCACAGACATCACTACTGATCTAGCAGTCTACAGTGTCAAATCTCACAAGACCATAACCTCCACAGCTTCTGCCATTCTGCCATTGAAATCTCAAATCTCACAATATTCAAACACTGGGGTATACATGGATCTTAGGCAGTTAATATATGCAAAAAATATTTAAAAAATAAATCAAAGAAAGAAAAAAATAAAAGAAACATTCTGTAAAATTTTGGTAGAGAGCCAAGACAGCAGTCAGTATAGTAACTAGCTACGAGCTGGACGGTCTAGGCATCGAATCCTGGTGGGGGGTAAAATTTTCTGCACCCTTCCAGACCAGCCCTGGGGCCCACCCAGCCTCCTGTATGACGGGTACCAGGTCTCTTTCCCAGGGGTAAATCACTTGGGGCATAGCACTGATCAACCACCCCCATCTAGTGCTGAGGTTAAAGAAAGAGGACCGTTATATCTCCAACTCCCCCCCTGAGGCTTCATGGCTTGTTCAAGGCTTAACTTTACCTTTTTACCTTATAATGCAGAACTTTGTGCTCAGACTAAATAAAACATCTGGCCTCTCAGTGGTTAATGAAATATGTCTACTTACACCCACAATAAACAGCTATAATTATTCATCGACCTGCTAAATGAACAACATCCATTCATCCTGTCTGATGTAATGTGCCTTGAGGAAAGTTAAGGTCAAATCTACAAGTCACAGGAGAAAATACAGAAAAATGCATCATTTTTGGAGGAGCTGGCAAGTGTCTAGATCCGAGGCAAAATGAAACTGGTAAAGAAAGGAAAATGTTTAATGAAATAAACTTCATTATGTACACTCTTCATTGTTTCAACACCAGGACAGATGCAGTAACAAGGTGTCATGTGACTCAAGAGAGGAGAAATAAGAAATAACAAAACAATGTTGACAGTAAAGCATCACAGGAAATGGCCACTTGCAAGATGAAGGATAACCTTAAAATGAATTTTACAGTATTAAGTTATAGTAATGTAAAATAAATTGGTCACACTGAATACCAATGTGTAACAGTGATCAAAACACTGGAGATGTTTAAAAATTACGGGTGCACATATTATTCAGGTAAATACAAAATTACAACCAAATCTGTAAATTTTAAGGGAAAAGTCTTTAAAACTACATTGTTAACAAACCCGTCAAACATCAGCACTTCAGCAAGATATTTTTCACATGTTGGTTAACAAGTTCTATATTAGCGACAGCAATTGATGTGAAATCTGAGGTTCTCACAGTGCTGTTGCTCAAGATTCAAGTTGTATAAGATGTTATTTAGCACTGACTGGTAAACAATTACTGACATTTCAAAAGGCAGCATTGCCATTCATCCTCAAGGTCAAAGCGTCCAGGAAGAAGGCAAACAACAAATTTTGAGATAAACACCATTGCCAATTTCCAACACTGGGTCTGAACATGTTATAAATTACAACAGCCATGCACAATTACATTGACTGCTTATCACATTCACTTTTAAAGAGCAATAGTAAATCAAATAACTTAAGTGTTTACCTTATACAAGCACAGCCCAGCCTTGCAATACTTTCTGTTGGCTGCACAATGCATTCCACCATAACCAGTAGCAGTTGTTTTAACATCAATGTTGCCTGAGGTATGGTGGGAGACACTACACCTGTAAACAGATGACTATCATTTGGAAGACTGAATGACCATTCTCCAGTACACTTGTGCACAGATCAGAACCTTTACCACTGTCAAGCTTGCAATTCAATAGAACGGAATAATACACTCCTCACCACACAATTATAGTGAAACATGAAATTCACATTCCTTGATTCCACGTTTTCGTTTCATTCTACACACACTTCTTATTTGTCCCACCAAGAATTTCGTCAGAAGAATATTACATTTTCCTTATATACATTTGTGCTACCTGCCCAGTACCCCAATTAAACCTTCAAATTGAGCATACATTGGCCTGTTGTCATTGTTAAGTACTTTCTTGGAAATCCAGAAAAAAGAATTGATTTTCAATTATAATTTCCTGTCCTCTTTATTGTCATTGTGTAGGATTACTACCTCTCTGATCTGTGACATGCACAACACATTCTGTGGTTTCAAGGTCACTCTAGAACATCAGAGTTGTGTTTTGTACTGACTCCAAGCCTGTGTTGTGATAAATGACTTTCCATGTGAGCGAGTGTTGCTTTTTGACTCTAGTGCAAAATGAACTGGTAACCAGTTTTACTTTATGTTGTGGTTATAATTCGTTATAGTGACTACACTTGCACGTTCTTAGTAACTCACTGTGTGCTCTGTGAATTTACTGCAAATTAAACTAGTGAAGAGTTCGTTTTTGATCAAGCTGAGTGAACCAAAGAAGAGGAAAGAGGAAACTTTGCCTTTTAAGGTGCGTTCACAAAATTGCAAAAGCAAGTATTAGCTTTGCCATGTCTATCTGTCTGTCTATTTGTCTGCATGTCATATGGAACAAGCTACCTCCCACTGGACAGATTTTCATGAAATTTGGTATACGAGTATTTTTTGGAAATCTGTCCAGAAAATTCAAGTTTCATTAAAATCTGACAAGAACAATAGGTACTTTACATGACAACCAATAAGCATTTATGATATCTCACTTAATTATGTTTATATATAGTTCATGAAACAATTTTTATAACAGAATAACAAATGGTTTCAGTTTCCACCCAAAATCCAAAAACGAAAGCATCACAGTTATTCTTAGTTTTCTCTGTCCTGTTGTTTAGACACGTACTGATTTTGACCATATTACAACAATTTTAATTGTATCACAGAACACTGGGGTTTCATTTCTGTTACTTGTTTTCCTAAAAGGTAATCATGTTTCTGGAGCAAATTAATTATAAGGCACGGTTATGCAATTAATTTTTCAAGGGAGGATGTAGGACACTTCTGTGCTACTATAGTCCTCCAGTAATGACCTAATCCTTTATGACTGATACAGCTTACTGCCCAAACATTACTGACTTCCAAGCCTTGCCACAGAATCTTCAGGGATGCAGTTACTTCCAGTGCCTTTATTCATTCTGTTTCTCTGGTAACAAGGCATTTCTTATGTTTTACTAGCACAAGTTCTAGAACTTCTTTGTCATTGGCATTGAAATTCCCCTGTTTGGGATCATGAAACACTCTTCAGTTTAAATCAATGGTTCTTTTTGTTTTCTCTAGCTTCATATGTTCTGTTCTATGACATGGAATTCCTGTGCTGTGCAGCAGCTGTTGATTTCCTCTGTATGCTTAATTACCATTAACATAAAATTAGCCTCACAACTGCAACACACTTATTTTGGTAATTGCGATGCTACTGTGCCTTCCTTTCCAACAAGATTGCCCATGATTCTTACAAAATACTTTAACAATTTCTCACTTCAAACATCTGACTTGAAATAAGCTGTCAGTGTTTCAATAATGATAGCAGAAGGACCAAATAATGTGCACAATTAATGCAGCAGCTGAGCAATATTCTTTATTCATCTAGCCACAGTAAGGACAAAAACATTCTCCACATTCACAGAATATTATTAAATTTGAGTGCAATTACAAAGCAACTCCAATTTCTCACACAATAAAATAGGAAAAAGGTTTTTTTCTCTACACATGTAAATACGATACTTTACACAACTGGAAATGTTTGTATTTCGACGTTTTATAAAAAAAAGTGTATAGAACCTCACCTTGGTGTAACTGAGTTAGGAAGTATACCACAAGGTCTGTAGCTAGGCCACAGCACTGCTTAAAGTTGGGTGCAAAATTGTCCCATCCACGGAAAATACGACCTGTCTTGCGCAACCAGTTCTGTACCATAGGTAGCAGCAGGTGGTTCACACAGTGGAGAGCAAACTGTGGACCTGATAACACATGCATTCACTTGTCTCAGTGGGGCACAAGACTGACAGCAATTATATGTGAAAAGCAACAAATGTGTACAAAATATGTGACAAAAAATCTCATGGAATAGGGCCACTTGGGACACCAAGGCAGAGATGAAACAATAATATTGAAGGTCTGCTCCTTCTGTGATAATGCACCATACCAAAAAGTCAATACAGTGTAATGTTCCTGAAGACTTTAATCTTCATCATCACTGCTGTGAGAACCTAAAATCTCACATGAGTAATATTAACATATTCAGATCTGCTGCATAAAAGGTACAATGTACATTACCTACATCACACACTACTGATGTAGCACATGATTTAGAATTTGTTCCTATAGTTTTCCCCAGACACTGTCAGTGTTTAGAACATGTTCTTTCGGCTATGAACAGTACACTAACAACTGTTTAGACAGCACGTAAAGTTGAAACCTGAAGCTTTTAAAGAAAAAAGTGATAAAATCCCCTCACATGACCAGATGCTTCAATTCAGAACAGGAATCAACATTTTAGAAACCTACTCTAACACCATCCACTGGGAATAATTCCCTCATGATGGAGACATAGCAAGTCTCCAAAACACTTGGACTTAAGCTCCAAATCAACAGGGTTGGTGATCCAAGATTTTGTCAGTTCATAAGCTGTCTTTATTTCAAGGAATGTCACTTGACAAAAGCAATATGGCAGTCCGCACGTGAAGCACATTTTAGACAGTGTCATTGTATTTTAAGCAAGTATTTGAAGGAATGGTGAGTGACTTTCATAATATTTAGGTGAACACAGACATTTCAAGAAAAGATAAAAGACATACCCTGAGTCAAACACAACTTATAATTCTTCTCTAGCAGCTACACGTTTTGGATTGAATTAATCCATCAACAGGGCATTACATGATGCAACAGCAGGTATAATGCAGTCATATGGTATTTACATTTCTTCTTTGTGGGACCCCAATGATGGATTGATTCAATCTGAAACATACAGCCACTACAGAAAAAATCTAAGAAGTGTATGACAGAGGATTTGTCTTTTATCGTTTCTGGAGTTTATAACACAACAGGAAGTGTTCTATTAAGTTCGACATTTCAAGGCTTATAAACCTCTTCACAACAAATAATATTACCCACCTGGCACATGCATAAGATCCCTGAGCAGCTGAAACAGCGTGTCAAGAGTATGAGGTTGGAACTTGCGTGGACATGTCACAGTTGCACTAGCCAATCCCTCCAGCAACATGAACCACACACGTAACACACCACTAGGCTGATCCAAGACATCCAATGAAGACATTTCACTGGGCAATGGCCACAGTAGTCGATACATCACATCATTAATCGCAGGGTTCTCACTGTCCCCATCAAACTGAGCCACTTCCATGTTTGGGAGTACTGCATCTACTTGCTGTGAGCAGTTGTTCAGTTGAATTCTGAAATAACCAAATCAAAAACAAGCACAGATAAACAACTGTGCTCATTAAGCATGACTGCAGAATACTAAGACTCCAGGTAGCATGCAATCTTATATGTCAGTTACATAAAAAGTGACAATGACCTGTAACTTAACTCCATACACATGGCTTCCTGTGTCTGAATAACATTTAGAAACCCTATTCTTTGTTTAAACTCAAAGCAATATGCATTTCCATGATTGCCTCGTCCTCTTACATCGGAAAGGTGAAATGGTAATAATGCTCTCATAAATGTCCAGATTACCACATCACATCAACAGCAACAAGGATCAACATAAGCAAGAGACAACAAGAGTTGTAAGTTGACACTTTTACTGTAGTTACAAAGAATGAAATAAGGCAGCTCCCAATTGTAAAATGCAAAGGTTCCAGGCTGGTTATGCCAAAATCCACAACTTGACACAATCCTGAGCTAGTTTCCTCCATTCACGTCAGTGTTACCCTCCCACCACCATCTCACTTGTGCAAGCAACTGCTTTTCAAGAGGTTTCCTAACCAAAAATCTGTATGCATCGATTCCTTGTCTTCCTCATCCCAGTTATATGTCCAGTTGACTGTAACCTTGTGGATATAAATTTCAAAAGCATTCTGTACTAGTCATTTAACATGTGCCATTTAACATGTCCACTAAAGTGGAAGACGTGTATGTACTGCAATGTGTTATTACAGCCCTAAGAATTTAGAGCCAGCATTTTTGGGGAGAGGGGAATCAGAAAAACAAAAACAAACAGAAGAGTTATAGCACCTTAGAACCTTTCATGTCATATGGGACAAAGTAACAGAACCCAACAAATCTATGATGTTTAAAATCAATGTCCAGTGATTGGTCAGCACAAATTGTACAAGCAAAATGTTCCTATATAAGCGATAAGGCATGAGCATATTTGTATGTTTATTGTTGGTTTAATTCATAATCCTCTCAAAAATTCAGTTTATGTAACACTGAGTGACAACATGATTTTAGTCATGGATTTGAAAACATGGGCATGGAAACTAAGATTTCATAGCACTAAACAATGGGATGATCAGTGAATAACAGATCTGAAAAGATGTGGAAGAAAGAGGTATGGTTTGGGCATTTACCTGGATGAACTGAGGAAAACCACAAAACCCCTCAGTCAGGAAAGCTGATCTCTGAGCCAAGATCTGAACCCAGGATCTTCTGAATATAAAATAGCAGTACTAACCATTTAACCCTGCCTTTCAAAACCAGTGGCAGTTACCTGTGAGCTGTGTGGAACATAGGGCATGCAGGCATGCTGTACATTGAAGCAAGGATACTGGCACAACGAGTGAGGAACTTGAGGGCAGCTATGCACAGTTCCAGTGACGGGTTTGTATCAGAGTCATCACATTGTGCAGGCTCATTGCTGCCTGCTGGCAAGTCTTCAAGTTCATCTGCATGATAAATCATATCAGTACAGTGTCCGGTGTTCAGTGGCTCTCTGCAGGTTTGTGACAATGGTTGATTCAGACCATGGTAATCTGGGTTGTGACACCATGTTTTTCTTTGACCAAAAAACACACTCTATTTATCAGTGAATATAAAATATGGTCCAAATTAAAGCAGCAATACAAGAGATACTACAGCCACAAAAACATTGAATAATTTCCTGCAAACCACTATCACTCACAAGTAAACATATGTGGCCATTTTCCACACAAAAGGAAACCCTATATACTCATGTCACTGATTGTCGTGTAAGTATTCAGTAAACTGTACCAAGTACTTCATGAAAATTAAACTTACTGGGGCCACGAACATGCTTTAGCAAGCATAAGATACAATCAACTGCAGCATTAGAAAACACAAGTGGGTTGTCTGTGTCCAGAAACACCTCAAAGACATCCAGTAGAGCATGTAAATGGCTACTGCTGGCTTCATCTTGTGATGGAATGGCAGACAGCTTCACAACACGCAGAGCTCCAAATAAAGGCCGCCAACCAGATCGAATTTCTGTTCGATTTGCTTCAACGAATTCACAGATGCAGCTTACAATCTGTAAAATAACACTAACGAATGTTTGATTCTTCATTTACTTAAAGATACCATTACAGCTGCACCACTGAATGTGATAAAAAAATAATCATGAATGTTACGGATTTGAAAGTGCCATTCACAGCCTAATTGACTGGAGAAACTGAGAGAAATCATAACATCTCAGAGAGGATAATGCTTAAATTTGTACCACCTGAACACAATTCTATAGCCCTACCACCACACATAGTTACATGTTTCAAGCAGTTTTGCTTCTTTATTTAAGGATTTTTCTAAACATTTACACCTTTATAGATCCAAAGTCTAGCAAAATTTGTTAGAGCTGCTCTTGCTTCAAATGAACAGCATTTAGAAAAAAGAAGGCAATGTACATATAACATAACACTGAAGCATGTTCATGCAACCACTGTTGCAGTAAAAAAGAAATACATATTACACACACTGAGTGTGTGTTTGTAGTCTTAGGTATCCAGCATGCAATGAACATGCGTTGTAGTATATAGTCATCTGTGGCCTCTCTGCCTTAACTAACATGTTTGATACACCACATTTGTAAATTTTTTCTTCTGAATCAGATAATTATATTCACCCTGACACTTTAACTTACTCATATGAGGCATGATAACCATCTAAACATTTATATTGATTGTGTATAAGTTTTTCTTCTCAATCAGACAATTATATTCACCCTGACACTATATCTTACTCATATGTAGCATGATA
>Ga0123352_10016067_pt1 | contig 11917 bp, 11 predicted proteins | sample TergutLab28metaG_FD_89700 | JGI IMG/M metagenome (GOLD analysis project Ga0123352, IMG submission 89700) | Labiotermes labralis P1 segment gut microbial communities from Petit-Saut dam, French Guiana - Lab288 P1 | ecosystem: Host-associated > Arthropoda: Insects > Digestive system > Gut ...
TAACTGCACCACAGTAAGATCTACCCTCCCCAATACAGAGCCAACAACAGTCACAAACATTCTCTAATGTGTGCTTAAGTCAATGCCACATGTTACAGATCCTCTTCTTATTTTAACAGAGTAGAAAAAACAAGCTTGAAAACTTTGAATTTACTCCCCTTCGAAGATGGGACCAGTAGGTTATAAATATGAGCTCAAAATGTGTATTTTATATTGATATATGTGTGTTCGTAGTCATTGTGTATAGCATGCACGATTCGCATTACAGATGAGTCCAGCTCTGTATATTAAACTGTGATAGATGTATATATGTACATATATTCATCAAATATATTTCTTTTTAAATTATGAGCACTGAACTCAAATGTGAGGAAATAAGGAATGCAATCTAGTCAAAAATATCTTGTACACAGTTACCACATGATAATCTGTGAATGTAAATAACTCATTCCATAATAATATAAATATAGGCATAACCTGGCTAATAGCACTGTAGGAGGGATGTATATCATAGGTATTAGGAACTCATATGGTCCTATTCTGTGGCCTGTAAAATGCAGGGTTTCCATATTTTTCTGCTATACACCATCCAAATAATCGTTCTGAAAATATTTCTGTATTTTCTTGGCCTCTCTTCAGCTCAGTAGAACAAAAAAAAAAAAGTAAGTAAAAAAAAATATTTGGGGGGGGGAGGGTGGATTTTGACCCCACCCTTCCCACTACCACCAAATGTATGCCTGTGCACATATGGATAACTCGCCCTTCCAACATGGTCTCCACAATTCCGCCATAATTCAGGGTGAGCAGCTGATGCAGAAAACAAATTTATTATGATTATGTCACAGACTGTGACCACAGCAATGACAGTGGAATTTTTATAGCTCCAGTTCAGGTTGCGTTTAAAACATCTGTAACCCCCAACAAATTGTAATTACACTGATGATAAATTACCATTCATTTTTGTAGGGAACAAAGGTTAACTATTTCCTGAAGTATGGTGTCATAACCTCTTAAACAATCTGACAAATAAAAAACAAATACAGTGATATTTCAACTTTTCAGTTCTGAGGGGCTCATTTGAAATTAATATAAAAATTGGTGAAAATGCAAAACCAAAAATATTAAAATTTATGCAGTTAATTAAATTAAATACACTAAAAATACTGTACATTAAACATGTTACCTGCTGCAACACAGTGTTTTAAAAATGCATTCCTATGTCACTTCTTCCACACCTCCATGAAAGTATGTTGCCCCTTCTTCACTTTCTGCTCAATCCTGTATACCTTGCAGTCATTACTATGGAGGGCAGTCATCATGTTACTGTTGGCATTAAACCTCTTGAGGTATTTCTGTGCAGTGTTGATGTTCTTAAAAACTAAAATGTTGCTGGACATACATTTTTTCCATCACAACCATAACTACCACAACGACCACCACCACCACCATCATCATCTTCCTCCTCCTCAGATACGTGAGACATAAACTTATCATCCATCATTTCCTCTAAGGTTTGCACGTCACATGCCACATCATCATTATCATCACATGATACACATGCTGAAAATGGCACACCTCCTTACAGCTGACCCCAATTGTCTTTTGTTATGCTAAGTTGTGTTGCATTTTAATTACAAATAAATTGAAACCGCATTTCTGAAAACAGTGCACTAATCTTTATGTGTGTGTGTGTGTGTGTGTGTGTGTGTGACACAGTACCTTGATTTTAGTAGACCTTCACACCAAACTTGAAGACGCTGGTCATATTTTGCACCAAAAACTGAGCTTATCAACTTAGGGTTAACAAGTAACATTTAAATTATTTTAATTCAGCTGCACGTTCATTTTCAGAGAAAACAAACAGGCAAATGGAGCACATTAGCACATGCATGTAGAAATTATATAATTAAAATGGTTACCACTGTGTCATAATTGTAAGTGGTATTAATTTCATTAGCAAATCAAGAAACAAAATTATTCATACAAACACCCAACTTTCTTATCTGTTGAACTATTTCAATTGTGATTTCATTACACAGTTGACTGCTATTCCTCATTTACATTGTTGCTTTATTGTAAAATGTTAAATATCTCTCCCCTTTTCTCTTCACGTTAGATTCAAGTGCACACTTAACATTTATCCAAGTAGGCTGTGAAAAACAAGGGGAGAACAAGCAGCAACATTAGCAATGTGTCATACGTCATGTTTGACCAGTGTGGATTCACAGTATTTGTACATTGTTCATGGGATATCTGACCCATTAAGATGCAGCTAAAAAGAAAAATAAGAATCATTACAAATACTGGTAGTCATGAATCATGTTGTCAACTATTCAAACAGTTACAAATACTTTCACTTCCATCTCAATACATTTTCTCATTACTTGTTTTTGTTAACAAGAACAGAGGTCTATTTCAATCCAATTCTGAAATTTGTGATTTGAATACACGTTTAAACTACAACTTACATTTACCTTCTACAAACTTAACATTAGTGCAGAAAGGAGTGTTGCATTCTGGAAGTAAGATATATAATCACTTACCATCAAATATTAAAGTTTTGTTGAATGATGCTAAGGGTTTCAAATCCACACTAAAGTGTTACCTTATTGAATACATGTTCTATAGTCTAGATGAATTTTATCAATCAGCATCCTAATGATCATGGTTTTTTGTTTTTTACTTGATTATTTGATAGCTATAAGATCTTATTTAATGTGTAACTTAACTTATTCTTACTATTCATTACCTTCTTCCTTGTCTTACTTTTATTTTAATTATTAATTGTGTTATTACAAATGCACTGCACACTTTTATGAATTATTGTGACTGTTTCCATATCTGTGAAGATCTAATGAAAGGTGAATAAATATGAATGAATGAATGAGTATGAATGGACTCAAAATGGTGGGCAATAAGCACCAAGCTGACACAGTGCAATATTCCAGCAGAACACAGGTCTGTACTGAAAAGAATCAGGTCACTTATGAATCACTTATCTTACCTTTTACTGCGAGCAGGTGCAAACGTCAGTGTTAAAAGAAGTTAAAATCATTCATCCCATGCATTGTATTTGCAATCACCTACATACATCAACATATCCACACAATAAAATTGTGTAAGTTACACAAAAATTTGAATGCTCCTACATGTTTCAGTGATAAATCACTGTCCTCAGGGAGATGTCAAAACAAGGGAGTTCATTCAGTCCATAGTCTGTCATATGCAGGACAAATCAGTATATGTCATAGTGACTGAACCTTTCTGGATCAAACACATTGACATTTTATGTTTGTATACATGTAACTACATGCATTATAAAGAAGAACAATTTAGCCAAGAACTTGTCAACATTGTGTTGGCCCTAGCAACCATATTATTGTAATTATAGCTTCTCTTTATACACATTATATAATTTTTAACATTGTACAAGTCATATCATATCATTTATTTACTTTCCGTTGATCCATGTAGGATTACAAAATCCATATGAATATGGAAATAGTCATATTTTTGGGAATCAAGAGGTGAAACCTGGACAAAGGTGTACAACAATCATGTGGTCTAGTACAATGTTTGAGGTTTCAACACAATACAAATTATTTAGTATAATAAAGTATAACAAAATAGAGGCATGTGTTAGAACATTTGAAGGTACTTACTAAACAGAAGATAGTTCGCTGCATTAAAGATAATGGTTTGAACCTTCATCTAGTTATGTATACAAACAGATATCTGATACAGATTGGTACATAATGAAAACAAACATGCATGCCAAAACTTTCATATATCTATCCAAATCATATGTAAATATTTAACTTTTTTGAAGTTCAAAGTATTCATGGAAGGAATAAAAGGATTTTTCATGCAAAAATTTTTGTAAAACCACTTTAAATTTCTGGGGATTATCAAACTCAGTTTTTGTATAGGAGGGAAGCATATTAAACACCTTAACACCTAAGTAGTACACTCCATTCTGGTATTTAGCCACATTCACAGAAGGATGGTGGAAGTTTGCATGTTGTCTGGTGTCAGTGTGATATATCTCAGAATTTACCAGGAATTGATTCTTATTTCTTATCATGAACAAAATAAGGGAAAAAATGTATTGAGAAGGTAAAGGTAAAATTTCCAGGTTAAAAAACAATGAGAGGTCTGTGTTAATACCATGTATTCCCTTGCATCTGAAGTCTCCCTAAGAGTGGTGACTTAACACTGAAACGTAGGAGGGTTCAAGTTTACGCGTAACTTATAAATTTATTGTGTGCATATATTGGTGTATGTAAATGATTAAAAGTATTAAAGTTGAAATATACAATGTAATACTATATTTCTGGAAATAAAAGTGAAACTGTTAAATACCTGATCCAAATAAATGTAATATTTGTTAATGGAAAAGTGGTGTTCCAGTAAAAAGGAGCCACATGATCTGTAATCTTGTCCATTCTCCATACAAATATAAGTTTTCAATGTGATATATCCTGCATCTCTGCCGGACTCACTTGTGCAAGCAACTCAGATTTCCATGCTCAAAGCAGAGATTAATGAGCTGCTGCTTTGTAATTATCATATGAGGTAAGAATGAGTACAGCTATAAATCTGCTCTGCTATATGCCTTAATGGCATACACAGGGTCTACTTTACCTCCTTGTCATATGTGCACCCAGCACTTAGGCAAGTCAAACATACAAAATTTCATGCGCACCATTATCCAAAATTACAAAACATACGAAGTATTCTCACTGATCACACACTATAAACTGATCTGGAATGGTATCTGCATACAGTTCACATAAAGAGGCAAAGGTGTTTAAACATATATAGAGAAATGACTATTTCAGGCTAGAGGAAAAATGTGGCATTGGTTTAAATAACAAGTTCAATAGATAGATCTGAGCAAATGTGTTGTGTCAATGCATCTTTTCATAATACAATGGAAAAGCATCCTTCTTTGCACAATTATTTCTGGACTGCACCAGGATTCACCATCAATTTAGCACTCTTGGACAGGCCTTCCATAGAAAGTAATGCTTAGTTGCATATTCACATCTTTTCACAGTTCTGCACATAAATTTCTGTTTGAAGATACCTTATAAAAATTTTGTACATCTCTGTTAATTTTCAACTAAAATACACACTTAATGGGGTTAATAAATAAATAAGTATCCCCTAAAGTATATTCACAGATCTGCAATTTTAGTGGTACAAAATTGTGAAGGTGATCAAAGGTTCCCAAATACTTCAGTACCAACTCAGTACAAACAGAAGATTGACTTTTTCTTTTGTGGACACTTCCCACTAAACGATACAATCTGTCAATCAGTGATGTCACGAAAGCTTGCTGTTTGTGTGCAATGTCACAAGGAGTCACAAATTATGACTGACAAATATCATTAAATACTATGGCAGGGAGGAAACACATATTCATGAATTTGACATAGAATAATCCATAAACTGCACTACCAGAACCCATTCCAATAATAACTCATTATACAGTGTGATCACTGATAAAAGCTGAATACACTTGTAATAAAATTCTACCTGCTGGTAGTGGCAACATAATTCAGTGCTGTTAAAACAGCATGTGCCACTAAGATTACTGACAGAACATTGCAATTGTGCCTAACATGTAAGTAATTAGTTACTGTTTTGTACTAACTCCGTGAAACAAAGACCTTCTTCAGAAGCTAACAGATCCTCAGCTAGTCAAGAAGTTTCCTGCATTTTATGGAAACTGAAGGTTCATTACCGCATACACAACAGCCTGCCACCTGTCCCTATCCTGAGCCAGATAAATCCAGTCCATGCCTCCATCCCACTTACTGAAGACCCATTGTAATATTATCCTTCCATCGAACCACGGGTCTTCCAAGTCGTCTCGTTACCTCAGATTTCCCTACCAAAACCCTGTATTCACCTCTCCTCTTCACCATATGTGCTACATGCCCCACCCACCTATTTGTTCTTGATTTGATGGCCAAATACTATTTGGTGAGGAGTGCAGGTCATTTAGCTCCTCATTGTGTAGTTTTATTTGTTTTATGGTAGTAAGTAGTTTAAATGGAATTCCAGTTGTTATAAATATAGTTGTCTCGTGCTAATCACGGTAGCGTGAGTAGCGACCACAGGTGAAAAATATGGTTGGTAACGAAAGTCAATGGTAACATGACACTAAGTAATTTACAATCTGTGCGTGTAATCGATACCGTCGAAAGTGTAGCACCAATGTCTGTTCTCACTGTTGAAATAGAAGAGTTCAATAGCGACTTATGCGAAATATATTAAAAATCGGCTACCCTGCCACATAATGAATAGCGAAAATGAGCTGGGCGCAGATTTAAATAACATTATTACAGACTTCAACAGACTCAAAGAGGTTAACAAAGGCCCTGTCTGTATTATGCAATTTTATCTTTGATTGACGTTGTGCTAATATTAACCACATATTTTCAGTTTTATTTGAGGGAGAAAATGCTTCGACAGAAGTATGAAGGAACGACAAAGAACTTGCAAGAAGAGAACAAAGTTATTCGAAGCTTGGAAAAATCTGAACGTCATGAATTGAATGTCAGTCGAGAGTTTACACTTCAGCAGCAAAACACTATTTCAGAACTTCTTGCTGTCAAAAGTATGCAGGACTATGTTCGTAGTTTAAGTATTTGTAACGAAATATATCATAAGCTTGTAACTTGTTTCTTTTTTACTTTCAGGTGAAAATATAAAATTGTTGGACCACGTAAAGCAACTAGAAGCAAATTTGGCAGACACGAAAAGCGTACGTTGAGTTATATTTAGTTAAAGTTACGTATCACCTCTTTGTTGGGGCATTTGTTAAAAAATAATTAAGCCTAACAAATTTTGAGTTTTTTTTTTGCAGTGGTGTAGCTAAGAATTTGGCACTTCTGCGATATGACACTGTCATAAAGTAATCGGATCCCGTTGCCTGGAAACGTCAGGATCCGAATTCTCATTTACGTAACGTCCTATCCGTAAAGAGCGCATCTTCCTTATTGGACTTTTTAAAACATATGCATCGTGAGTCACTCGAATCACCAAAATTCTGCATGTCTTCCTTTGACAGCTGATGGTTCCCCTTCTGTCGTGACTGATTTTCATACCGCGGATTTATGACTCCTTGAAACTTGGGAACAAAACATGACGAGCAGTAGCAATATATTGCACGTCTAGCCTTGCGGAACTTAAAGCCTACATTGTTATTGCATATATTATTATTATCACCATTATTATTATTATTACCATCATCATCATCGTCGTCGTCATCGCCATCATTATCAACACATATTCATACTTCCACATATTAGTATTGTTGTAATTGCTTTTTTACATTATTGTGAAGAAATTAATGGATTGATTCCACATATATTGAATTTGTCAAGTAGATTCTCAAAGTTTCTCATTGTCATCTTTTTTGTAATGGTTTACTTATGAACAACAGTACATAGGTATATTTTTGAAGTCCCCATTCCAAATTTCACATGCCTAGTTCTGATGGTTCCTTAATTATCACCATCACAACAGAAGTTATAAAAACTTTCTGCGTATCATCACCATAATTGTAATTGCTGGCTTGTGCTTGGACGATCTGTTACAAATTAGCCAACATTCACCAACATGATCTAGAGGTAATTTGGAACAGAAGTTCCTTATAAAGTGTAGATCAGTGCAACACTATTATCCATTATTAAGTGACCTGTGGTTTTAATGGAGCTGAGTGCTAGTGCAATGAGCTGTCATTGCCGTCATCAATCCGCAGTCCTCCTATTAGTCTCAGATATTGTGGCTGACTTTTCTTGCACATACATGTTACTCAAAATGTTTCTAATATTTACAAATGAGGAATATTCGAAAATGCATGTGGTATGTGGTTGCTGTGGTGGAAATGGTGGGGCTTCTGCAAAATTATACAAGTAGCAGTTTTGCAAATGATTGCAAAAACAACTGCAAATTCTCCCTGACATTCTGTTTGTGAGTGTGGCTTGTTTTTTTTGCAATGTTATTGACATTACAAGGAATTATCATTCTGTTGTGTGGCAAAGTCCACATGAAGTAATACAAAGTAATTTTCAACAGAGGTTTTGGGTAAATGTGTGATGTCTAATGCTGGGAAGGCACCTGCTTGGACCATATTTTATATTCATCAGTTACTCATTACAGGAATTTTCTAGAAAGTAAACTACTGTTTTGTTTAAAGAAGTGCCTCATGCAAAATGAGGATGGATGTACATACAGGATGCTACAGCACCTCTACATGATGGTAGAGATTAATTGATTAGATTAGAGGGTATTTGAATGAAAATGATTAATGACACTGGATAAGAAAAGGTGGAATGTTGGTGTGGCCAGCTCAGTTAACAAGATCTGTACCCATTATATTTTTATTGTGGTTTTGCACAAAACCCCTGACTTACCACAGCAGTAAACTAGAAACAATACAATGCTGCAAGTGATCCTTATTTAAGGATGCCATTTTCCCTCAGAACTTGGTTTGTGGTTTGACAACATTTTAAAACTAAATTACATCTTCAATTTGTCTTTTAAATATTTGGCAGTTTTTCCAAGCAAGAGTTACAGGACTAGCAACTTCCTGAAATTTCAAAATGCAAGCACATCTTTGTGGGTATAATTAACTCTACTCTCTTAGTTAATGAAAGCTGGCTTTTGCATACATAAAGCCTGGGTATACTAATATGCTAAGCATCCTTATTCCGATAAAAGTACAATAAGGAAAAAATTATTGGAATAAAGTCAAAGATCACACTGATATTTAAGAGTCAGCATTGTGAGATGTGATACCCCATATCTGAAAGGTTTTGCACCAATAAAGAACATCTGAAACATACCAGTAAGGCGTACAGTTTTCTTTCATGTTGTTTGGATGAAGGCAAGAGCCAAATACTTGTTTGTTTTTTCCCCCTTCTTTGCGTAAGAGTTTCTTTAACCAGTTATTCTACAAAAAACAAAATTATTTCATGCTTGTCTGTTTTGTTTACAGCAACTGATAGAGGAAAAGGAAAAATGGGAAACTGACCAAGAAAAGATAAAATTAAGTCGGTCTCAAGAAATTGAAGAACTCAAAATAAACTGTGAGAAAAGAGGTACATTAATTTATCAGTATTGTAATCTGAAGTCTCCACAGCAACAAAGATTCATTATTTTAACACTTGTACCATGCATCTTTTATTATTTTGTACAGTGAACCAACAAATGCACAATCAATTGACAAATTATTATACTGCTCCTACATGTTTTGACTCTATTGTGTCATCCTTAGGGAGCTCGTAGTTAGTACCTTGCTAATTTACACAAGTATGTCAAATGTGGTAGTTGGTAATACAATTTAAAAATTTCACATATGTTTTATGCTGTTGAATCTCAATATTTAAAATCTTTAAAACATTAAAATTGTCCTATTTACAATAAAATGGCTAAAAGCATATTGTTGTTATATTTCTCATGAAGTCCTGTGTCAAGCTTGACACATACTCAGACTCAGTACATACCGGGCCAGTACGATGACAACATAAACATACAGATTTTGACGTTTTCCTGACCGTTCATCTCAGTATATTTATCTCAGTAATTAACCAACTTGATGCACAACATTTTTGTTTTACAATAAGTTTATTTCATGCCTCTACATGTTTCAAGCACATGTGCTCGAAGCATGTAGAGGCATGAAATAAACTTATTGTAAAACAAAAATGTTGTGCATCAAGTTGGTTAATTACTGAGATAAATAAACATACAGGTTATATATACAGCGGCCACACAGAACTTCATGAGAATTATAACAGGAATATGATTTTAGCCATTTTATTATAAATAGGGCAATTTTAATATTTTAAAGGTTTCAAATATTGAGATTCAACAGCATAGAATACATGTGAAATTTTAAATTGTATTACCAACAACTGCACTGACATACTTGTGTAACTTGGCAAGGTACTAACTATGAGCTCCCTGAGGATGACACAATAGTGTCGAACCATGTAGGAGCCGTATAATAATTTGTCAATTAATTGTGCATTGGTTGGTCATTATACAAAATTTGAAAGATTCATGTTTAGGTCTTGTGCATTATTACACAGTTTAATCTGTTAGGTAGATACAGATGTTTTGGAGAAACATACTGCCTCCCTCTTCAGGGTACATATGTGCTAAATTGGAAAAATGTCAGGCTGTGTGGAAGGGGTGGTGGAAAGCATCTTGCAAGACAGGAAATACCCAGTCAAAATCAGGTCAGGGCAAGAGATGACTGCCGTCAGACATGTGAACAGGAAGTGTAGGCCCTGACATGTAGTCCAGCACAGGAAGAAAGAAGGAGTAATTATAAGAGATAGCAGGAAGGCCTAGGAAGAGTAATTATGAAAGGGTCTTGTTTAAGAGCAATTGGGAGCAGCAACTTAAATCAAAATTTGTCTTACACAAGAGACTTTTTTGTTCTGTTGTGTTCCTTCACCATGAGAGACAAATCGACCCCTCTGCTCACATAGTTTGGATGGAGCTGCAAGCCTCTGTAATTTCTTTTCCCTGCAGCTGGGTGTCTAGGTCAGGATGCCGGTATCATATATCATGATGTGATGATCCAGTTTTTTGATATGTTTCTTCTAAAACTGACTTATCCATATGGTAAAGACAGATTGACTTGGAGACAAGAGAGGCAGGTGACTTCAAAACCAGTTACCACAGAGACATGTAACACACAGTAAAAAATGATCGAGGGCCAGTACAACAAAACATTCCTGTAAAGTGAGCCACTGAATACACTGAGGTATAGCAGAATTCATCCATGCAGATGAATGCAAGTTCATTAGAAAACTGAATGGGTCAATATTCATCAGAGCAACAGGTTAGGTTAGGTTACCAGCCAACGAAGCCTGAGACTCTACTGCTGTCCCATCCAATCATACAATACTGATTTATATAAGAGAAGTGTAATACACATGGGGACTACATTATATAACAAACTTCCTGGTTACATAAAAGAAATAGATAGTTATAAGACCTGTAAGATGGAATTGAAATCACTTCTTCTTCCATATTCCTTTTACTCAGTGGAAGAATTTATAGCTTTATAGCTATGTAACTTCATTAGCTCTGTATCTAATTTAAGCTGTATTACACTATATATAAGCGGTTCTGAAACCATTTGTAGAATACTGTGTTCATTGCTATTGGACTTATCTCACTTCTTGTATATTGCTAGAAATTGATGAGTCCACAATCATATGTGTGATATTTTGTACTAATAAACTAAAGTAATTACCACAGATGCTGGGAAGTGCTGTGGTACCCACAAGTCATAACTGACACTCCACAGAGGGTGCATACAACTGCCACAAATACATACCTGAGCTCATGTCACCATGGCGTAAAGTAAAGCATCTGCAGCAGATGCACACATAAGTAACATGGCAGTTACAAGCAAAGCTCAGAGACTGCTTTCATGTTGTATAGATTTATTCCTGCAGATTTGTCGCTATTATTTTGTTGTTTTCTTTTATTTATGTGAATATTTGTTTAAAATATTGATTCTGTACATATTCAGTTTTCTGATTGACTTTAAAGTTTTAATTTTTTTTGCTATGTATGAAATAGCTTCCCTGTAAACAGCATTTTATGTGTAGCATTTATGTATATTTATGACCAATCTCCATACAAAATTTTGAATTCCTGGCTCCAGTGATTCATTGGTTACCATCATCAAATGGAAATCTAATTACAGTTTTCACAGTACAGTGTTGGTGTGTCCTCCGGTGACTTAATGTTTGTACCGTGGTTCATGAAAATCAATCAGCTGGGTTCAAAGTTTAAATGGGGAGGGAAACTGAGATACACCCACACACAGGCAGCATCACAATCTCAAAAACCTAGTTTTTTTTTTTTTTTGCTGCAA
>Ga0123352_10016068_pt1 | contig 11915 bp, 12 predicted proteins | sample TergutLab28metaG_FD_89700 | JGI IMG/M metagenome (GOLD analysis project Ga0123352, IMG submission 89700) | Labiotermes labralis P1 segment gut microbial communities from Petit-Saut dam, French Guiana - Lab288 P1 | ecosystem: Host-associated > Arthropoda: Insects > Digestive system > Gut ...
CAAATCCTGGAATGCCCATGCTTACACAACAAGTTTTCTAAAGACAAAACTTGTATAGTATTCTGAAATGGTTTATGTGTGTTTGTAAACAAATCCTTTGGTTCCCGCACCACAACCATAGACATGATCTTGGCATTCCCATTTTTGAACATTCAGATTTTTTGATAGTCCTGGTTGGTATAACCCTGAAGGAACTTGTACATTATCAGGTGGCTCAGCTTGTTGGGTGGAGCATGAGTCTGCAACATGGAACAGGTCTGTGTGTGTAACTGTAGTGCGCATAAACAGTTTGATCAGGGGTTCACAGTTTCTTGAGAGATCCAGGGGCCGCCTCAAAATTCTAGGTGCTAGCAGGGTGCCATGAAGGAAGTTCCATACTGAGGACCCCCTGCACAGAATATAATCACCATTACCACTTGGTGCACAGGATTTCCTAGGATTTGTGCATGTCTGAGTGAGGTTTATTTGTACCCAATTTGACCTCATTGTCCTTGTTACTCTGTGTTTATGACATGCTTGCTGTTCTAAATCAGCCATCCCAGCCAGAGGCTTCAGGATGAAAAGAATGGAGGTTCTGTGTTGTGACAAGCTCTGAACATAATCAATGAATTTTATTTTCTTCACATTGTTAATATCAATTTGACATTACTTTTACAACCAGATGTTCATCAAGAGCCAAAGTCTACATTAGCAGAAATGATTTGGGAGGTAATTTTTTTCTGTTTTGTGAAGGAGAAATAAACATGTGGAAATGGCATGTGGTTTGGAAATGTGGTGGGATGTTAGCGATTCATAACAATTTCAGTTTTGAACTGCCACTTGGTCCTGTCCAGGAATGAAGATCTTGCAGCTTCTTCTGTGTGTTGGTCTACTTCATTGATTCATGTTTACAGAGTTGGAGAGCCAGTTGAAGCTGCAACAACAAGCAGATTTGAAGAAGGAAATAATAACATTGGATGGAGAAAGTTCTCCAAAAGTTAGAGAATTGGAAAAGATTGTTAGGTTACTGAAACAAGAAAAGGAAGAAGCCCAGAAGGCAAGTAAATGAAAAAAACCCAGCTTTATATGTTTGTATTGATGACCAAAAATGGTGTGATATCCAGGAAACATTATTCTTATGGGCATTTTCCCCGAGACCATACAGAAATGTGTAAAGTCAGTGAAAAATGCAGAAATGTAAAATAAGGGTTTTACTGTTGTGTGTTTTGTTTCTATGTGGCATGTAAATTTTTGACTAAAAAAATTATGTAATATTTGAGGTTTCCCCAGTGCTGAAGATTCATATTGTGTGTGGTCTTATCCACTATAACTACAATAAACACCACTGGGAATATACTATACAACAAATATTTTTGTTGCAGCTATTATTATTATTGCTGCTACCACCACCACCTCACTGCCTCCTGCTCCTCCTCCTCCTCCCCTCCCCTCCTCCTCTTCCTCTTCTACCTCTCAACCTCTTCCCTCTCCATCTCCTCCTCTTTCTCATTAATTCTGTGTAGGTGCTTGTCTGTTGCTGGCTGTGGTTCTTGGAAGACACTGTAACAAATTTATTTAACTGAAATATGCACCTGTTTATTTGTTTATTTCTGATTTTCAATGTGTATGATGTGTCAAATATCTTGGATTAAGTACTGAGAAATTTGTTTGCATCATCATCATCCTTGTTATGCTTGTCATCTTTATTAAAGGCTGTTAATTTTGTTGCAGGACAAACTGGATACCCAAGAAAAGCTGAAGTTACAGGATAAGGAATTGAAAGATGCCTTAAGTCAAAGAAAATTGGCAATGGCTGAATATACTGAAGTAACAGACAGGTTTGTGTTTTGTTAGTTTGAATTTGCTGTACTTTCCACATAAGCCACAGTTATTAATATTGGATATGTGTGGATGAGAATAAGTACCTTATGTAGTGAAAATGAGAGTTTGGATTATGTAGGGAATTTCTTCTGTAACTGAATGATTGTTATCATGGCTCCTCACAAATTGAATGAAATGTTCAGTCAGTGAGCCTATGTGTAGTAACAAAAATTTAGTCATTGTGCTCACTTTGTAACTTTGTACACACATTTGGTCACCTTCAACTGGCATCTTGGACTGATCAGTAGCGGCATAGCATGGCATCCACTTGGAGCATCATATCCAGTTCCACAATACTTACAACTTCTGTCTTGAACCATATCATTATGAAGGTCATAAAGCAGTGTTTCTTGACTTGGTTTCTGCAAGAAACAATGGAAAAAGTAATAAAAATATTGAAATACCATGAAAAATTCCAAATATTCCATGATGTATCTGGAATTTTTGTCTGGCAGTTGGCAGTACTGGAGTAATCCCCATGTGCTTCCAACTGTCTGCTTGTTTTGTTTTGGTCAGTTCATATTTCAGGTTATATTGAGTTGTACTTTGTCTTTGTTTATTTCATATTGTTACAGAGCTGCCCCAACCGTTGGCAACAGAACAGCTCCCAGCTATCAACTTTTTCTGGCCTGTAAATTTTTTATAGGTAGGGGTTCATTGGGATGTGAGAAAATGTATTAGGGGTTCCTCGATGGAAGAAAGGTTGGGAAACACTGTGAAAGAGAATCATATGCATCTCAACAGCATGAACAGTGAGGATGACCATGTCTGTTTCATTCAGTCCCTGAAGAAGTGTAATTTTACCCCTGAGGATGCATAATGTGCTGGTCTTCGTGCAATTTTTATGGCCACTGTGACTACCGGTCAAGGCACTTGTTCATTGCAGGCTGATTGTCTTGTTCCTTTTCCCACCTTGCACTTACCTGACATCCCTTCCTGTGGCCATATCATCTTTACCCACCTGCAATGCTTCATCCCATCTTTCTCGCATTTTATGTAAACTTCCATTCATATTTTTAAATACTTAGCCCTTTTTAGGGCCGCCTGCGTGACTGCCCTTCAAGACAATGGTTGTGATTAATAAGTGGTTACTTCCTCTCTCTTCTGCTCTTGTTTTCTTTCCTGCTGCAGCCAGTTCTCTACACTTTAATCCCCATTTCTTTCACTGACTTTTTATGTGTCTTTCGTCTGCCTTTTCATTTCCAAGTATTTTGCAGCTCTTTCCTCAGCCAACTGAAGAGCTGCGCTACTTCTGTTAGTGCACTGTTTCAATCACCTATTGTAGTTTTCACAGGTGGGGCTGTTTACCAGATTCAGTTTGGATAGGTGTCATTTCACATGGCATTCATTAATTTTATTGTCCATATAATGACAGGTCCATAACTTCTTCCAGAGTTCTCCACAGAGTGTGAACCAATGTATTATCTTCTCTTAAGCTTCCTAAACCACGTGTTTGTGATGACAAGGTTATTCCTTTCACAAAATTTGAAAAGCATTTGACCTCTCTGATTTCTCCTTCCCAGTCATTGTGTTCCAACAGTGTTTTGACTGTTCAGTCTCCCAGTATATTGGTGCATGTCTTACTTCTTCCACCCTATTCAAGAATTTCTTCAATTATATCATAAAATTCTTCCACTTTGTCATCTTCATACTCAGTGTGTACGTTTGCATTAACAAAGTACGTACCAGTTCTGCCTTTAATTTAAGAGCAGTGATCCTGTCATTACACACATTCTTCTGAACAACCCTTCTGACTATGCGTTTATGTACCAGTATCGCTATCCCTCGTTCAGTTCTCTCACCCCTGGAAGAATAGACTGTGTAATCACTACTTCACATTTCACCTTTTCCTTTCCACCACACTTCACTGACATGAACAGACACTGCCTTTTTCTACATCTCCTTTTTTAGATCCTCGAGTTTTCCTCCTTGATTCAAGGTTGTTGTATTCCATGTTGCGAACTTGATGCTGTGATTTTCGTTCTGGTATTTCTTCTAGCTGTAACTTCTACTGTGTGTTGGCTCCTCTAGAAACACTGTCCTCCTAGAGATCTGAATGGGGGAGTAATTTACATCTGGATTGTTTTGTCTCAAGAGAAATCATCTCAGATTTGTCTCAGCTTTTGGAAAGAGACTGTCTAGGAAGAGGTATACTGGTAGTTGCTCCATTTGCTTTCCTGATCACAGTACTGCAGCTGTTTAAACCTCTCTGACCACTCATGTTGCTGCACATTCATGAGCCATCTATAGCATCAATTTCTCTGTGCTTCAAGTTGTTACTGATGTTGCTGCTTCAGTCATCAGGGGAATTTGTGTTGGAGTTCCCTTTTCCTAGGCATCTGTCTTTGTTTGGTTCCTGCCCTCCTGATCTGTCTCACTTGGGAGACGCTACTGGTAGCACTGCTACTGCCAACTTAGCTCTCGGGGTTACTGGAACCTCCAAGCTCCTCCACCACAGCAAGGTAGAAATACCATTGGAGGGGCATGACAATGTTGTATAGTAGTCCTCTCACTTGGTGTCTGTTATTCATTATTTAATAGTTCCCTGTTCTTTAGCTAGCAGAGGGTTTCTAATCTTGTACTGTTCCTTGTGTCACATCGGTACATCCAGTCCTGATGACTCACTTAGTGACTTTCTGAGGTGTTGCACTTTGGTTCAGATTGTACATGTGTATGTTAGTCCACTAGTTTTGTCACTTGACAGGTGATTTTTTATAACATTTTTTTCTACTTTTTCTATACTTCTTTTCCTGTTCTTTTGGGTAGGTTATCAGAATTGCGTCAACAGAAGCAGAAGTTATCGAGACAAGTACGAGATAAGGAAGAAGAACTGGAAGTAGCGATGCAAAAGATAGACAGTCTTCGTCATGACATCCGGAAGGCAGAGAAACTTCGCCGGGAGCTAGAGGCACGGGTAGAGGATGCAATGGCTGAAACTAGCAAAGAAAGGAAACTCAGGGAACGAAGCGAGGAATACTGTAAGCAGATGGAGGAAGAAACAGAGAAGTTGAGGCAAAGAAATCTTGTAGGATCTGACACATCTGCTGCAAATCAAACACATGCCTCTCAAGAGATAGTGAGGTTAAAGGCAGAAGTGGAAAAACTTGAAGTGCAGTACAATGAGCGTCTAGCCCAGCAACAAAGTCGCTACAATTTGGAATTAGCTAGCCTTAGGGATCAGTTGCAGGAAGCAGAAAGCAGAAGAGATACTCTTGAAAGGGAGGTTAGAATTTTATATATTTTTTTTTTTATGATTTCTTTACTGCATAAGTTTAATTTCCTTAACTATTAACTCAACAGTTGTGTATGTATTAATGTAAATAACAAAAAAATTGTTCCTCAAATTAGCATAATCAGAGATGAGTTACAGAATTTGTATAACAGTGGGTTTGTATTATGAAAGTAATGAGATATAAGAATAATTCTTGGCATGAATTTTACCTATCATTATACTGTGTATTGGCACTCAGGTGCAGCTGGCAAAAGACAAGTTAGACGCAGCCCGTCTGGAGGAACTGACAGATAGTGAAGAAGCAATTGCAGAATTGAAGAGAAGACATGAACGAGAGAAACTGCTGTTGCTCGAAGACAATAAGAAACTCGTGATGGACTTAGATACAGTTAGTGTTCATTTTATTATGTACATTTGACATAGGGCACAAAAGGAAAGTTACATGTTTGTAACAGGTGTCATCTGACTGGGAGACTGTATTTACATTATAATGAACATTATCATATAATATAGATATTAGTGTGGTTATAAATTTTCAGACCCTTGTCCTGTGTATTATGACATTGTATAGTCTGGTATGTACATGCCAGTGTTTTGGAGGAGCATACTGCTTTCATTTTTAGGGTTGACGAAGATTTAACCTGAGTATGGAAGTAGAACGTTTCTCAAATACTGATGTAACCTTATATGAGACTATTTGTTTTTGACATCCCATCTGTAATAATGTCCAGTCCACTGTAATAAGTATTGTTCGTTTACTGAAAGGTGTTAAATTAAGTAATGTTTATCACTAACAATGGTAGGAACAATACCTACTTCCCATTGATGCTAGTAACTTAGCTCTGGACATTATTGACATACTCATGAAAGTATGAGTGTGATGGTCATATTTTTTATAGGAATTAGTAGTGTTTCTGTCTGATATTTATTATGTTGTATAACCCTGGACATAATTGTGTATTAACATTTAATTGGTCATTAATATTCATGGTCTAAATTTATTTCAGTTGACTGAAAGTGTAAGCAGGATCCAGAATGAGAGGCGGCAGTTAGAAGAGGAGTATGAGGAGCTAAGGAGTAAAAAGGATGCTATTGCTCAATGGGAAGCACAAATCAGTGAAATCATTCAGTGGTGAGTAGAAAATGTAGTTTTTATGTTTAGTTATATGTAGATGAGGATGAGATGTGAGGGGCATGGAGGAGAAGGGAGATGCATGCAGCGCTATTGGTGGAAAACATGAAGGAGAGGGACCACTTGGAAGACCTGGGCATAGATGGGAGAAAACATTGAAAAGGGTCTTGAAGAAACAGGATAGGAAAGTGTGAACTGGATATGTCTGGTTCAGGATGCGGACAAGTGATAGGCTCCAATGAATGCAATAACAAACCTTGGGGTTCAGCAAATGCAGGGAATTTTTTGACTGGCTGAATGTCATTTTCTTAAGAGTGAGTCTGTTGTATGTAGTTAGTTGTTATTCATCATTACACAGAACTGGCAGATACACAGCATGTTAACTGTGTATCATGAAGTTTCTCATAGCTGAGGACATGTACAGTGCCAGAGTTACATCAGCAGCTGTCCACATTGTTGAGGGAAAGTACTGTGTTATATATAGGGTCTCTGAATGGATAAAATGTGTTTGATACAGGGTGTCTGAATAGAGTGCCCACTACTTGGAATGAGAAGGGTCTCTCTTGATGAGGCCAGTACATGTGACAAAATCAATTAGTTCCCCGACTGACTGTAAGGTGACACTGCTGCCACTAGCACAGACTTTTACCACTAGGTGTAGGTGGAGTAAATTCTGCTGAGTTGTTTTGTGCTGTTTTTTTTTTTTCTTAACAGACCTAGAAAATGACAGACTTGAAAAACCAGTAGGACTGCATCAATTTTGCTTTAATCTGGATGAAAAAGATATGGAAACTAGTTAATGTTGAAAGTAGGTTTTGGTGAACAGATACTGGGAAGAGCCCAAGTTTCAAATGGTTTTCCAAGTTCAAAAGTGTTGTGACATCTATTGATGCTGAACGCTCAGTGTGTCCATTGACAAGCAAAACAAATGAAATTGTGGATTGAGTGAAGGAACGTGTCCTGAAAAACAGAAGAATCACTGTATGTGAAGTTGCTAATGTGTTGGGACTTTCATTTACGTGAGGTTAGTACAGTTCAAAAGACAACCTGAACATGAATGCGGTTTCTGCCACTGCGCCTGATCACTGTACTTTGTGCTTGAATTTCTAGCTGAAAACAAAAGGACAGTTAACACCTTCCCTACTCACATTATTTAGTGCCATGTGGCTACTTTGTTTTCCCAGAACTCAATATGGCTTTCAAAGGAAGGAGATTTTATGATGTCACGGTGATTCAAACGAAACTGCAGGACACACTTTCCAAATGTCCAGCAGTGCACGTTACAAAATGCTTTGGATGGTGACATGGTTGCTGGGCTCACTGTAAGTCCCAAGGAGACCAGTTTGCAGGGGGCAGCATTAATTAGAAGGTGCTGTCTTGGAAAAATAAATGTAGTCCAGAAACTATTTGATGATGTGCATTGTCCGGTATGTTCACCGGCAAAAACATTGGCCCTGTCAAGACCTGGAATCTGACTGGAGTGAAATATACAGTGGTCCAATGGAATCATTGACATGAACTTCATGTGAAGAGCACGGTTTGTCAGTGGGTACCAAAACAGATGCATATGGACCAGAAAGGCTACCAGAAAATTGTATATGAAGCTTCTACAGTGCTGTTGGATAGAGAATGGCTGTTAAAAGGATAGTGACTTTGTAGTGGAATATTTCCGCACCTCAGAAAATGGGATATTGTGACACTGAAAGCATATAATGCTGTCAGTTTTACTTGTAAGTCAGTAGCGTCAGTGTATGTGTAGCAGGATTAATTCCACAAGGTCTCCATCTTCAGACACAGGTAATGTTAGCAAGCCTAGGCTGATGTTACATGGTGGGTAAGTGCAGGAATTCATGTTGGGTAGTGTGTTTCTAGTCAGAACAGTGGATGTGCCAGTATTTTTCCACTTATGTAGCAGCTGTCATCATGTGACTGAGGTAAGAGGGCTGTAACATGCATAAGACTAGTGTTGAAAGTTGAATGCAAAATGACAGGGACTTTGTGGATGTAATGCTGCTATAACTTCCACTTGTGCATGCAAGTTGTGTGAATCCCAACTCATATAGTCTGGATGTTCATTCTGACAGCTGACATTTTAACCAACATCCTGTCATTCATTTATTGTGCACCCTGCAGTTACTTGCACCACTATCCATGCAGATGCTAGGAAAACCACTTTGTTTCAAAACCTGAACAGGCCATAAGCAGTGTTGTTCATGTGTTTCTTCATCACACTGTTTTCTGTTACTTTAAAGATACAAGTTGTGTGTCGATCCTCTCAGGGTGACACTCTTGCTCATCGCAGGGGATTGATCACACTCACTTAACTCATGGATATGTGTTTCATGATGCCTTGGGACATGTTTGTACACACTGTGTACCCCTCACTGTCTTTCACAAACTGGTGGAATACCCACATCGTAACAAAACTCACTATTTTTCCTTTTCATAACATACTACAAAACATCCTTCAGATATGTTCTACAGCAGGTTAATTTTCCAGCATTCTGTAATTTACAGAGGTGGCCAACCATCTTTTATGTTACTGTACAGAAATACTTGTATTTATCTAACTTTATTTTTGATGTCATTTAGGACTTCAGTTACCAGTCCACATGTCGTCTGAAATCTTTTATTTTCCCATTTCAGTGCACCATTTTCATTTATTTAATATTGCAGTTTTATGCCCATTTCATCTGTCAGACCCCTTTACAGTTGGACATACAGAGAGTTTTGCTTCAGTGACATAATAGATTTTTAATTACGTTTTTATTCCTGTACAAATGGCATTTGATCCTGATATACCTCGAAACCAAAACACATACTCTCACTGTCTTTGATCTGTTCAGCTGTGACAGTTTTGTGACTGCGTGCACTGTTAACACAAAAATAAATTTCCGATTTATTTTTGCTGAGTAGGAAATTAAAGTATAGTGAAGTAAACTAGTGGTAAAGTTAACCCTTTGCTTGTCACGATGGTATATTCAGGGGACATACTGTACTCGTTCTCAAATTTGGCACCCTTGTATACTTTACACCAGGGAAATAACCCCCCAGTACCCAATCAGTAGGAGGCTGGTTGGGTCCCATAAGCCTTTTGGGGGATGCTTTTGACTGAAAAGTGTCATGTACGTGCTGGGAATTGAACCATGATTCATCATCCAGTGTGTAGCCTAGTCACTGTACCCTCTGAGCTATCCCATCTCGCGATTTAATGCTAAGTAGAAGAAGTAAGAGTGGAATATTTGCAGAAACATGGAAATTGGAGCATATGTAAAGAATATCTGTGTTATAGTTTTACTTATGTTGCAGGCTAATGTAACCTACAGAAGAGTGAGACAGTTTTCTTGCATAGATTGTCACTAAAGACATTGCCATCTGTGGAGAGCATTGCCAGGCTATTACGAGATAGGACAGAGATATAAAATGATGTGGGACAGTCATGTTCATGAATTTTGTATATTTATTTCTGTTTAGAATTCTAAAAATGTGTTAATATTTTTCTTTCATATGTCACAGGGTGAATGACGAAAAGGATGCTCGTGGTTATCTGCAAGCTTTGGCAACTAAAATGACTGAGGAACTAGAGTTTCTAAAACATCCTGGAGTCGCCAATGCTCAGACACCTGTAAGTGTGGCTGGATGAGTGGAAACCACTCATATCTGTGATTGTTATGAAAAATTCACATATAGCATATTCAAGATTCGATGTCTTACAGTTTTGTTTCTCAAGGTACAGATCTTCTGGGATATGCCCTGCTGACTGGTAAATGGTTACTGATTTTCAGATGAGCATGCTGCCTCCATCTTCAAGGTGTAGCAGTCCAGGTAGTTTGCTCTTCTGAAACATTGATAACTATATACCTTTTGACACAGTGTAACATCCCAGAAGAATTGAGTCTTTAATGTTGAGCATTGTTACAACTTCTCCCATATTATACTGTAGCAGTAATGATAAAGCGAAAGTTGTTGAGGTGAGGTAGAATGGAACACCTATCCCTTGTAAAAGTCCTAAATGGTAGTATAAATAAAAATCATACTACTACAGACCACAAGGAAGGAGAACAATTGGAAGACTGAAGAAATGTTGGAGAGAGCAGTTGTAACTTTGGAGACGGAATAGATCAAAGGGTCCAATCCTTGATGTTTATGATGATGATGAATAAAAGTAAATTTCACTCTAGAATAGGCCATGAAGACCCAATGGGGGAGTAGATGTATAGAGCAGGTAGTCAACCCCATGTCCCAGCAGCTTTACCCCTGGGAAAGAGACTTGGTACTCTTTGTGCAGGAGGCTGGGTGGACGCCAGGGTCGTTGTGGATGAGTGCAGAAAAGCTGACTCGCACTGGAATTCGATCCCCAAACAATGCAGCCCAGAGCAAGTTGCTACACTATCGCGGTCCACCCTAAATGATAGCGTTTCACACTATTTTACCATGTAGGATAAGTTTATTCTGACATTTTAGGGGACTGTACCAGCTCCATCTACAGGGTGCCTGGATTAGTTTGAGGTAGCTGCTGATACAGGCAGCACCTTCATCTGAAATGTCAGAATACATTTATTATCTTTACCTGTATCACACAAACTGGACAGTAACTCTTCACAGCTGAAAGGGAAAATGTTGTCTTGCGGAAATGCAGGCATGGGCATTTAAAATAAAAGTAACTCCAGCCGTCGGCAACTACCTTGGAATTTAAAGGCTGGGTGATGAATGTGAACATGGTGTAATAACCCAAAAGACTTTTATTTGACCGACACAAAGTATAAAACACTGTAACCTTATCGAAGTGGAAGTCCATTTTTTCGTATTTGCAGCAAAAGTTAATTACAGTCTTGTGGGATGTGTGACAGTGTAGGCGGGTGTGTAGGTACTGATGCGTGGGCGAACTTGCTGCTGTCTGCAACAGGACCAGGGAATGAAAAACTTATGGTAGGGGTTAGAGCACTGCATTCATTTGTGCTGCTTGGTGAATCTCTCCCCCACCCTGCTCTTAATGAAGTGACATAATTGGTAGGATAAGTTGAACTGATGTATTGTGCACACACTGGATAGTTGTGATTTGCATTTCAAAATTTTATCCACCATGTCTTTTTACATCAGTATAAACCGAAAGGTGGTGGGTGGTAGAAAAGAGTGAGAGAGTTGAGCAAGGTAGTAGAAATGGAAAAATTCTTACCAGGAGGAAGTTAGAAGTGGAATAATCAACACTCATAATTCAGTTTTTCTCCAGGGTTTTAAATACAATCGCCATGCATTGTTTTTAAGCCTAAGTGGCATCACGGCCCTGTAGGTTTTAATCTTTGTTTCACCACCATGAGAACCACAGATTTTAATCAAGTGGACAAGTACACTGTATATTTGACTGGTAGAGTGAACAGAGTTGTAAACTGAAATATCAACAAAATTGCATGCAGTAGCTCATCCAACTTTGTTCTTTATAACGTAACAGCTGAAGTGTCTGATGTAAGTTTCTGTACCCCAGAGCAGTCTTTGGGCTTATAAATATGGAATAAAAAAAAATTCCCTCAGTTATAAAATGCATACTCTTTGCATGGGTAAATTCTCTTTCAGCCGTTTTGTGACTTTGATAATTACCTTTGCAGGATAAAAACTGGCGCAATCGTCGTAGTCAGAAGCTTGAAAAAATGGAGCTGTTGAACTTGCAGAGCAGTTTGCAGTCTGAGATTCAGG
>Ga0123352_10016069_pt1 | contig 11915 bp, 9 predicted proteins | sample TergutLab28metaG_FD_89700 | JGI IMG/M metagenome (GOLD analysis project Ga0123352, IMG submission 89700) | Labiotermes labralis P1 segment gut microbial communities from Petit-Saut dam, French Guiana - Lab288 P1 | ecosystem: Host-associated > Arthropoda: Insects > Digestive system > Gut ...
ATCTGTCTCTTCAAATATTTTTTTTTGTGTATCAGACATCCTGGAAAGAGGTAACTTCAGGCTTTATATGTAGCAGTATATAGAAGGTTGGTTCAAAAGAAATATATATATATATATATATATATATATATATATATATTTTTTTTCTGCGACTGTCCTAAATCAACTGAGCTAACATGTTGAGCACATTTTTCAATACCTAAATTTGTACTATCTGAATCAGTTTAAGAAAATGTTTCTGTACTTAAAGAAGCAGTATAAGTGAGCCATTCAAATTCTACATTGTAATGAAATTGATGTGTTGTGCAGAATTCTGGTAATTAATATATTTATATAATTGCAATTTATTTATAAATGTCCTTCAACTGTGTGGTAAGGATTCTATTGTTTCTGTGAGAAATTTGGAAATGTAAGAGTGTTGCCTTATTCTGTGGTATGAATTTCATGCATATTTGGTAGAACAGAATGCATTGGAATGAAGAAAGAGAATTAGCAAGTTATGTATTACACATTGCTTACTGCTTTCCAGTTCATGTACTGTACTTTGTATTGAAAATGAAAATAATTTAATGTGTTGGGGAGTTGCAGTCACCTTCAGTATTAGGAATTTTGTACTCAGAGTATTGATTTCTGCCTTCTTCCAACAGTCAAATTATTGTAGGATGCATAGGTGTAGTGTGGAAGTTTTGTTCTTTGATAATTATATTTCTTGTAAGTGCCATTAAGAGACAGTGCTACTTTCTTGTACCAAGTGAAATTTAATATCGATACAGTGGCATAGAAAGGAAGGCTTGTTTGATGAAGTGCTGTTTGTGTACGGTTCTGTGGTTGTGTGCGCGGCTTACTTGATTGTCTTCTGCGCTGAAAAATTTTGTTTCTAATTTTATTGCATTACTGGTCGTGAATGCACCTTATGACTAGTATTTGCAGGATTTTTTGTTTGCAGTTTGTGCGGAAGAAGTCATATTTTTTAAGGTCAAATGTCACTTAGTTGAAAATTGAGATGTGCCTGTAATGGGTTTCCTGGTAGTTTCTGCAAAATTTTAGTGTGTTTTGAACTTCTCTTACGATCTTTAATTACTGTATTTCATGCACATTTACTTATAGTTCACTTGGGTATGAATGCTTGTGCTGTGCCTATGTAAATACTGAAAACAAAAAGTCAGTAAGCAAGGCGTTTTTATGTAATCGGAAAAAGAGTGGGTGCGATACATAAACATTTGTAGTTGATTGATAGTTTTTGTTTATGGTTAGATGTAATACTTATATTTTAAACCTGTTTAAGGCTTATGTCTTGAAATAACTCTGTTTCAAACGTCAGGAGAGCAGACACTACAACCTCTTCAGATCAGCAGTCTTCCGGCAAAGCAGTTGCTATGTCACAGATTTTTTTTACAACTGTCTGTCTGTGAACATTCTTTTGTTAGGTAAAGTTTGAGGTTACCAGTGTTCATGTTGGGGTTTCTGGTCATATGTGATATTAGGTAATGTAATATATCTCCATATTTCAAAGGAACATAGTGCCTTTGTCTTCAAGGTTGGTAGCTGTAGGATCCACCAACCCTTGAAGATGAAGGTGCTACAGTCCTTCAAAATGGGATACGTTAAATTACCTGCTACACCACCTAACATTCCAGGTGACAGGAATCCTCATTTCAGTTCTTTCATATGCAGTAAATATTCTTTTAAATGATGTCTGAAAAACTTTTCCTGATTAGCAAAAGAATTTATGATGAAAGTGATCACAGTGTTTTCATCCTGTCCACTGCCCTAAAAAACTTAGGTGGTACTTATTTGTTGAGTTTTTTTTTTTTCCCCTTCCATTTAATTTCTATCATTCTTACTACTGCTGTCATCATTTGCTCTTTTGCACCTGCTGTATTTACTCAAGTACATAGTGACTCCCCTTCACAGACTTTAATTTTCGGAATATACGTATGGAGTATGTTTAAGTTTGTGCGTGATTATAAGGTAACCATTTTTCAGAATATTAATTAGGAAAAAATTCTTGTGTTACATTCAGTTAACTATTTTATTTGGTTGTCACTTTCAATTTTAAAGTCAGGATGATTTTGTGAATTGTGGTGTGTGTGTGTGTGTAGGTTTGGACAGTTTGCTTGTGCTTACAGAAGTGCCAAGTGACAAAGTAACAAGTTATGAATATATTTGCTACATTCACACAATTCTGTGCTAGACTGTGGAATTCAGTATTCAGGAATTTTTTGTGAATGTCTTGTTTGTCACTGGGAATGATTACTAAGCACATGTCCAAATGTCTTTGCCATGACTTGTGTGCAAGGTGGCACTATTGCTAGGAATCTGTGGGGTAGCTGGACTGTTGTTTCTGCTGTGTTGTGACAGTCATTTTTGGTTCAGCCATGCATGTGAAGATTGTTTAAAACAAGGATTATCAGTGGTGGTTTGTTCTTTATTAATGTGACTAGCAACACTGGTCTGCAGTTGACCTCAACCATAGGGTGCCATCGTCATTTTTCCTACATATAGTAATAGAAGGTGTAGAAATATGGCTCCTGTTTCATTATTTGTGGTTAAATTATCAGTTCAAGTCCAAGTCAAGGCATACACATGGAGCAACATAACAGTTCAAGAAACTGCAGACCCGTGGGCAAAGATAAGAATTTGTTACTGCATCACATTGAAGTCATTTGGAGAGGATGCTAAATGTGTATGTTGCAGAATTTTTTTTCATATACTGTGTTTAAACTATTTGTATGTTCTGTTGTTCATATTAATTTATGCTGTAATATAGTTGACTGTAGCATGAATTCTTCTAGATGTGATTTTTGGTTTAATTAACTTTTTGTCACATGTTCACAACAACCATTACATCATCGCGGTCATCATCATCATCACCACCGCCACCACCACGACCATCATAACAAATCCCTTTGAGCTTTTGTTCAGGTGAAATATTTGTATAATATGAGATCAATTTTTATTATGTTGTAGGATTTAAGATATGCCTTATTGTATGTGATGTATATATTCATTTCACTGTTCACAGAATGTGTTCAACCTTATTTAATTTTTTGTTGTATTCAGTATGTGTCTGAAATGCAATTATCAAAACTGATACTGAATAGACTTTAGTTTATACACCCCATTGTGCATTCATATACTGAAATAAAACATTGTGGAACATGTATTGAAGAAGTGCCTGGTTTTAATCCTACCACTCCAAAGGTATGTATGTATTGTTTCTTGTTGTCATATATGGAAACTATGAATTCATTTCAGAACCAGTCATGGTAACAAAGATTGTTAAACTTTGTGTACCATTAAGATGTGTTATTTCTATTTGAAACAATTTTTATGTGAATATTCACCAGGAAAAATAATTTATGATAGCATTAGAATCAAGAGTTATTTTTTATGTTATTGCCTTCCTGAATTTTCTTTCAGGAGGAAAGCATTGACTTTCAGTCATAAATCTGTAAAGGAAATAGCCATAAAGCAAAGTGACAGAAAGTAGGGATATTTCAAGCATGTGAACTTTATTGTATTGGTATGTAAATTCATAATACAGTTTAATTTCTAGACAAATCCATTTTCTTTAGACTTTCATATTTTTTAAAATATTTTGTCACACAGAGATATTTATTATGCAGTATTTTCAGCCGTGTGAAGAAATCACTGAATATTTGGGATTTTATTTGCACTTTTCCTAAGATCCTTTCTTTGGCTAGCATCTTCCAGGCTCTAGCCATATAAAAGCTAGACATATATGAAAACAATGATTCCTACTGCATAATAGCAGTCCTATACATTGATAATTACTCTTTATCTCTTAGTGTAGACACTGCTGTATTACTGTGCTTGGGTTTTCTTGCCTAACCTCACCCAGCCTTGAGGTTGTAGTAAGAAACAGTCAACCAGTATTTCTCTTGTGTTTAAGTTGCCTTCTTCCCAGTTTCTCATCTCTGTTTTCTGCAATTTCATATACACATAAAACACAGTATTCCCACAATTTCTACACTGTTAATCTTTGTATAATTTTTCAAAACATGTGTTATAGTAACATAAAATTATAAACCTTGAAGAAAATCTAGAATCCTGAAATTGTTATGACTGCCTCATTTTAGATGTCTGCTGTTTTACTCAGTAAATTAAAATTTTAATAGCCTGGGTTGGTTATTTATGTGTGAATAAGCTTGCAATCTACCATATTGAATTCAGGTAAATTAAAACCCCTTGCAAATGGTATAAGTTCTTTTAGTTACAGAATAAAACAGCAGATTTCCCTCATATTTCTGCTGCTGCCTTTAACACCTTTTTCTTCTTCTTAGGAAGTGCTACATTTCTGCTCTTGTATGGGGCTTGTCCTGATGGAAAAGTAGAAAGCAGTTTATGTTTTCAGGACTCCACAACCTTGCATGTTACGTTGATTGTCCAGCACTTGTACCCCCCATACCTGTTGTTTGTAGTTTAGTGTTTAGATGCCCTCTGAGGTGGTGGTTCTGTGAGTCTCCTGCACCAGATAGACCTGACTTCCAGGCACTGTGCTAGTAGTGACAAAGGTGCGATGCTTGGCACGTATCAATGACAGGTTGCTCTCGGCTACATCAGCACGGTCCTCAGCTGCCTCAAGCTCTCGCTGGAAGCGACGCACGCGTGTCACGCTCTGCTGTGACATGCCCTCCTGTGGGAACATAAAAATCTGTCAGTTCTTCATTGTTTCATGTTGCACCAGTATTGAAATTTTTCAAAGCCTCTATGTACCAAATCAGACAACAATCATGACAGTGGTCTTGTACTCATTCAGGACCATACGTAATCCCTAGAGGTTGGGGTTGTGGATGAATAATGCTGTTTACAGTTATCATTGTTATGAATGTAATTATGTATTTAAATATGCAGGTTTAGCATACTTAAAAGAAAACCATGACTCCAGAAATCATGTTGTGTGAGCAGAGAGACTAGGTGTGCTTGTGTTATGTCAGCACTTTGGACCAACTGACCTGTTCCTGTAACTGTCTCTTGTAGATGCTGACCCTCTGGTTGATCTTGTCAAGGGACTCCTGGAGGAGGGCAACATTCTTCTGGTCTTCTTCAGACTGGATCAGCACTTCCTTAACCTGGCGTTCCTTCTTGCGCAAAATCTTGATTGTCTCAGCATGGCGACGCTTTTCTTCATCAAGCTCCAATTCCACGTCACGTACCTGCAATCATATAATAGGGTGCAAGGCTTATGTGGCTAGTTCACATAACAGAGTATTTCCTTATTTGTAAGTGTATTAATTTAGGTTGAGAATATTGTGTGGATCATTCATAGGAAGCTAGACTTACCCTGGCTTCAAGCTTGCTGATGATGCGCTTGCCACCAACAATAGCATTGGCTTCTACTTCCTCCAGGCGCACAGAGAGATTCTTGACCTCAATTTCCAAGGACTTCTTGATGGCCTCAATCTTGACAATGCGCTCCTGTTCCTCATGCAGAGTCTCTACAGTGTGCTTGAGTTCAACTTGCACACGCTGGTAGCGTTCATCGGCTGCCTGCAGTTACAACGGTAAGAAGCTGAAGACTGAGCTCATGTAATGGTTAGACCAGAAGGAAAAGCCCTTTTTTGATAACATTATGTTAAGTTATTTCTTATAGAAGATGGTTTTAAGGTGGAACTTGCTAATAACGTACTGAGTAAGGATGACGTGACCAATCCCACTAACTACATCTTGTTACTAAGGCTACGAGTTAGAGGATATCCACAGACAAATTCAGTAGAAAACTAGAACTTGCTTGCAATTAAAATTGTATGAATTTTTTATTGGGGTCTACTATGCTGTGAACATACAAAGTTCCATGAATTAGGGGTTCTCTAGAACCGTGTTCTGCATAACACAGTTTGAATACCACTGTCATCGTAAAACTAAACTTCTATATTGAGTCTGGCCAGGCCAACTGAATACTCTCCTCTGCCTTTTGATTTTTTACATATCACTGTTGGAGTGTGAGCCTCTACCTGTTATTTACTTGTGTTTCAAAAACATTAATAACCATTTTCTCAGTCAGTAATGTGTAATTATGTAATATTTTGAATTTGAACCTCTTCCACCATTTCTTCCAATTTCTATTGGACAGTATTAAAGTGATGGCCAGTAGAAGAGACTGAGAGGATGGTGGCCCAAGAAAAATGGAAGAGCTTCATCCCACAAGCAGAGGTGGAAATTAAATCCACACTGTACTCCTCATATTTTCCAGGATTTTTAGAGCCAGTGACTGCTTTGTACTTTATAATAAGGTGGTAATGCTTCAGACTTGTATTGAGGTGGTGTCCAGTTTGAATCTTGGCTGGAACACCAACAAACCTGACATGTTGTTCTTGATATTCCTTAATCCCTGCAGGCACATGCTGAAGTAGTGCCTTAATTGGGGCATGACTGCTCTCTTACAAATACCTTTTCAGGTCATAATTCATCACCAGTCATCCCACTACTGATGTTACAGGCCTTTAGTCTGAGGTACAGACAGAGTTTTAAATTCAACCACAAAAAGGAAGTACTGTTCTTGACCCAATTAGCATTCAGTATCTGTGGTTAGAGAAAGTCACCCATCACATACGTTAAAAACCAGATTTGGAATCTAGTTTTGAGTTTCAACGTACCCTGAGTTCACGGGTGACCTCATCGTAGTCCCCAGCTAGTGTGGCAAGCTCCTGTTCCACCTTGGATTTAACAGATGCCAAATTGACATTGATGGTAGTGAGCTCATTGACTCGTGTGACAGCCTCCTCATGCTGCAGTTCAGCAGTTCGCTTGGCACGCACAGCCTGTACACAGAATGTTTCCAGCACTTGTTAAATTTACAGCATTGTGTATATGACAATTGTAAAATCTATGTACCAATTCCTCATGTTTACCAAACCTTACATATACAGAAATGGGAAATACTGACTCACATTGACATAGTATTTTTGTGTTATATCTAAGCAGGATTATTATAATTATTGCTGTGATGTTTAAGGAACCTAAAATGACAAAATTGTCATAAAAATTTGCGGGAGGAAAATTATTTATAAAATCCAAATGGATAGAATTTCCTGTTTTGTAATCTTTTTACTAGATACTGGGAAGTTTGTTGTTGATAATGATAGTGATAGTGACAATTATGGTCCAATTTGTTCTGCCATGCTGCATGCCCTGTAAATCCATACAGCAGCAAAGTTTGAGTCATGGGCACTCTGTGTGGAATATGAAACTGCGCTAAGATGTTTGTGGGAATTTAATCTGCAAGGACAATTGCTTCTGTGTTGAGCTTCAGGAGAAAATAATGTTTTTCAGAGAGTTATGGAGAGTGTGGTAAATAAAGTGACCAATTTTAGTCTGGAAATCGAAGTTTACCTTCTGCTAGTAGCAAGAAATTTTTTACAACCATTATGATTAAATTACTTCTTGGACCTGCATGATCTGCTTGCCATGAAAACTCTCCCTGGGATAAAGAGGCTTCACTGTGAAGCTGGGCATGCCCCTCTGTGATATGCTACTTAGGTAACACAATGCACTTTTTTTTACCCTTTAGATAATACTAAACAAATGAAAACAAACTTGAGAACTTTTTCAGGTATATTTAGGATGTGTAGAACTGGCAGTTGAAAGACCTTGCATGTTAATAGACCATACCGCCTCATAGTTTCCACGGATCTCCTCCAGCTCAGCAGTGATGGACTGTAGCTTGCGCTGGGCAATACCATATTGGTCCAAAGTCACCTGCAATTGACGCTGCACCTCATCGTAATGAGCCTGGAGCTCCTGTGTAAGAGAATTCATTGGTATTAGCATTCTTAATTAGGATGGCACTATTCATTGATGATATTCATCATTTACTGTTTGGAGTACAAAATTGAGTGAACTTAAAAATTGCAAAAACTGAAAATCTTATATTATTTTGATTAAAATAGCATTACAGTTAAACTTATTGCATTAATAACCATCTGTTTTTCACTGAAATAATATTGTATTACCTTCCTCTATCACAATGATCTTGTGGTATTATGATATTTCAGTAATTGTAATAAGTTTAACAGAATCAAAAGACCTTGGATGTTAGTGAAACCTGAATTAATATTACAGGATCTTAAAGCATAAATGAAACGATGATAGTTTTGCCAATCCCATATGTTTTGCAGTCTTAGATTATTCAAAAATGGGAATTAAGAATTTGAAGTCCACTTGGGAAATGGTTACTTGTTCACAATGCTCAGATCCCTCACACAGTAAAGCTTACCACTTACCAATAATGATTTAGAAAAGGTCTACAACAGAGGAGCCCCAAGCACAGATCAGACTGTGCCGCCAAAGAAAAAGTGTTTGTGTCATTCCGGACCAGTAATTATTTTTGGAGACTTGGATTGCAAATCTCAGCCAGAATAATGCCTAACCTGACTGCAGCTCATCGTAGTTTTCCTTAGATCCTCCAGGCAAATGTCAGGATAGAGCATTGCTTAGGCCATCACTGCTTCCAAATTGTTTCCAGTTCATTCATGCAATCATCCTGCCATTGAATGCTATGTAGTCCAATGAGCCAATAGCCACTAAGCACTGAATTAATCACCATGGTTATGTAAGTATGGAACACGTATGTGAGTTAGGAAGGAATCAATAGTTACTGATACTGTTACAAGTCTGTGAGAGTGATGGTTCATTAGATGTAAGTGTTTCATATTGTCCATTGTCTGAGGTACACATTGCTTTGAGACTTCATTTCCAGATTTTTGCTTGGCCCTTTATTGATATTCTTCTATTGTTCTCATTTCCAGTATGAGCAACACTTGTTAGTACTGAACCAAAAACCCCTTGTACACTAAATTTGTATCTCAGTGATCCACAAAGCAACACTTCCCTGGCAATCTAGTCTGTAGCTATTGAAAGGGTTCTGGGTTCAATCCCAATTGTTGCTGCTTATCAAACAAGCTGTAAAAAGGAATATATACATTTGAATAGTGACAATTAATACCTGAAAGATGGGGGGTTGAGCCAGTTTTTGAAACATTTTTATGAAATATACCTCAGGCAATTTATGACAAAATTTTTGTATGAGATGTGAGTGCCCATACTTACAGTAAGGCTGAGGGACTGCTTTTTGATGGTCTTCTGCAGTTCGATGTTGTTCTTGTTGGCAACATCCAAGGACATCTCTAGCTCAGTGATCTGAATCTGCAGCTTCTTCTTGATGCGTGTGACCTCTGTCTTTAGCTTGGTCTCGGCCTCCACAACACGAGCATTGAGCTGTTCAATTTCAATGCTGGTCTGCTTGCTGCAACATATTTGTAGATAGTTTTGAACTTGCTTGCACACTAATCAGCACATCTCTTCTACTTTGAGGTGTTTGTTTCAGTGCTATCGTACAGGGAATTTTGAGAATTTATCTCATACGCACTTAGTGGATTTCTGTGTACGTGGCATGGTAATGATTGTGAACCATAGATGTTACAATTACATCTTTGTAATTACCCAGTTCTTACAAACTTATACAGTTTTTACTTTGTGTATCTTTACTTTCTTTACTTGTACTGTAAGGTGTATGAGGCTGATGACAGATTTTAGTGTATGTTTATAAAGCCAACAGCAGCAGAGGGAAGCAATTGTGGCCTGGATGCCTGCCTAGGGAAACTGAGAAAAACCACAGTGTCATTTTTTTATGATAATATGCTCTTCATTCAGTCCATATTGCTTGTCAGTGTGAGTAAGATGTATTACACATTGAACCAGTAACTTGTTATGCACTTTTTCACTACACAATAAGAATCTATTAATTTATCCACTATTGGAAAGTCACAGAGCTCAAGATTTTACAACTACATCACAACACCATTTCTTCTTTGCATCACTACACTACCACAGTGAGAATGTTAATACCTTTTTTCGTCAAAGTATTCTGTTGTCTTCTTATTAAATCCCTGCAGCTCCATTTTTAATTTATCCAGGGGCTGTGTTATGGAAGTTTCCTCTTTGTGTATCTTCTGCCTCTGTTCCATGAAGTGTGTATGTTCTTGTGAGTTGTGGGATGACAGTTCAGCTCTACGCTGGAAAGCCTTAATGTCAATTCCTGTATTTGAAGATATATTTCTCAAACTGTTGGCTAATATGTGTGCCTCAATCCCTTTGGCTGACTTTCCTTGAAGAAACTCCTGGGCAAACATTTGTGGATCTATCAAGTTCCCATCCTCCAGAAAAAGCCCATCTTCAGCCATGTCCTCTAATCTGTCTTGGCTCTTCACTCTTTTCAGTGTCAGATGTTTGATGTGTTTTGTTACTAATGATGCAGAAGCAGACTTTGAAATGGAGAAGTTTGTCCTTTTTGCTAATTTAAAAGTTTTCAAGTCCTCCTTAGCTTGTTGCTCAGCTTTTTCTGCCAGTTTATGAATGTCTTGTTCTGTGTATGATCGAACAATATTTCTGGAACTATAACGGTCGAGTCCCCTTTCGTTATTCCAGGGTAGATGAGGATATTCCTTTGGTTTTAATTTCTTGTCCTTGATGTCTAGATATTCTATCATAGGCTGATAGAAGTTGAAGATGTAGCCGTAGTTGTCTTCATACAGGTGTGTAGGTGGCTTCTGCCGGCCCGTAGAGGCTGGGACTTCATTAAAGACTGGCATCCTTATATCCAGTTGATTGGTGAACTAATTTAAACTCCCAACAAAATAGCAGACCACTTGAATTCTTTTAATCAACAGAATTAGATGAGACCTCTTTTTGTTCTATATAAAATTTTCACTGTCTAGCTGGGCTGATGCACTTAGGTGCTTGGCATCGTGACAGTCTTGTATTGAGCCCGGAACTGCTTTCTTCTGAAGGTTCGTGAAGTCTGCTCCTCCTAGGAAGAGCTAGTGTTATATAAAGCATGTCAGGATGCCTGCCTTGACCACACTATTTATAGCAGGACTCTTGAGCTGAAGATAGAGTTGTTACCTCATTAAGTATCCTCTCATTACAGCACACTCAGCTGTTTGCATTTCACACATCAAGGACAGGAGCAGGCAGTACCTCCTACAGACCATGTTATTGTTGCTTTAGCACCATTGCTTCCCTGTTATAACCTACATTTATGAAGCTGTGTGTACAATTTAATTGGCTTGTTCCTACTTGTAACCACATAATAAAGTTATTGTTACTATTTTATCAGTGAAAATATGAGGTTCCTTTGGTTCTTTTTCAGTACAAAAACAACCTTAATTCAAACAGACATCTTAAAACAAATTAGGAGGGGTAAATTCAAGCTTTGATTAAACCATGCATCATGTTGTTACAATAATTCTAGGTTGTATTGGTGGTGGTTTTTGTAGTAGTAGTAGTAGTAGTAGTAGCAATAGTAGTAGTACTAATTGCAATTCATTAACCCCCATAGAAACAAGGAACTGTAAGAAGGGGAGCATTGTTTTTGCATCTTCACCATCCATTCTATGGCCTATCTCATCAGAATGTTTACTTCTTTATGACATATTACTGCCTGATTTCTAAAGTGATTCAATCTGTGACAAGAATGGCAGCACGCACATATAAAATAAGTTTTTGTGGCATTTTGGACTGTGTTAAAATAGTCTGATACAGTGTAATGCACTAACTACAGCTTTTCATGTAACTTATATTCAACCACATTACTAGGATAGTAGTGAGCACAATAACATACTGTAATTTTCCCATGTTACAGCCCCTCCTTCTGGACATGATGCTCATTTTGGGAAACATAAATAATGTCTCACTGATGTTCAAGGAATTGCAAGCAGAACCCATGTGGCTGGCTGCATAGATTCTGAATCCTATGTTGTTGTTGTTGTTGTTGTTATTGTTGTTGTTATTATTATTATTATTATTATTATTATTATTATAACTACTATGTTAGTTTGTTTTTTAAAGAACTTGGTACTTGAAGAACAGATTCAGCGTATTAGTTTTCATAA
>Ga0123352_10016074_pt1 | contig 11914 bp, 8 predicted proteins | sample TergutLab28metaG_FD_89700 | JGI IMG/M metagenome (GOLD analysis project Ga0123352, IMG submission 89700) | Labiotermes labralis P1 segment gut microbial communities from Petit-Saut dam, French Guiana - Lab288 P1 | ecosystem: Host-associated > Arthropoda: Insects > Digestive system > Gut ...
CGGGAACAATGCAAAACAGGACCTGCTCATAATCGATGCTGAAACTGGTCTCCTTTCACATCCAAGCACACTTGAATGCGTTTCTTCAAATTCTGGAATACTTTTCCCAAAGTGTCGACATTGACGGCTTGAATCTCTTGGCATATAGCGTCTTTGAGTTGTTCGATTGTGCAGGGTGTATTTTTGTACACTTTGCCCTTCATTAGGCCCCACATAAAGAAGTCGGCAGGGGTTAGATCGGGTTCCTCTTGTCTCTAACTTTTTAACCAATTTCTGGATGGAACACTTCGATGGTGCACGCCATTCACCAAATTCCATTGGAAATTCCGTCTGGCATGCTTTAAATGAACCTGTTTGCCAGTATTTACGAACGAGAAACCCACGCTGTTTGACTGTATACAAAGACAATAGTTTGGGGCCTCTAGCGAGAGACTCACCCTGTAGAATACAACAGAATTCCTTCTTTCCAATGTTTACACAAAAAAAAGAAAGTGTTGAAGGCATTGTACAGTCTGTCCAAGAATACTGGGTAAATGAAGAGAAAAACTGCTATGCTTTTAGGTGCATTTGCAAAATTGCATCAAGTAACTATCAGCTTTGTCATGTCTGTGTATCTGTCTGTCTGTCCGCACAGAACAACTTGGATCACACCGGATGGATTCTCATGAAATTTGATAGGAGTATTTTTTCAAAAATCTGACAAGATAATTCAACTTCCACTACCGGGGTGCTGGTAACTCCTTAGCCCAAACAGGAAGGAAACAAGCTTGTAAGCATGTCAGGGACGCATGCGAATTCAACAACATGGAGACGAGAGCTGTCATCAAGTTTTTTTTTTCTGCGAGGCAAGGCGCCAAGGGAAATTCATGCCATTCTGACAGAAATATTAGCTTGTTTCCTTCCTGGTCGGGGCTAAGGACTTATTAGCAACCCTGTAAAACCTGACAAGAATAAAGGGCATTTTACATGAAGACCTAAGCACACTTATGATAATAGCTCGCTCAGTTCTCCTCTGAATGACAAATGTGTCACACAGAAGTTCTAGACAACATCAAAACACATATTTTAAGCTCAATAAAAATCATACTCTTTATAAGAAAACATGGAAGAACATGGTACAGCCAAACAGGCCACACGTGACAATACGCTGCATGTGCTTTGTCTGCTGGATAATTGAGGATATAGACACACACTCAGAATATATAATACTTATCCCTCTTCCAGAGCAATGATGGTTACACAAATGCAATGCAATGTTACGTTTATATGTACATTTCCTGTCTTTCAACACAACATTTCATCACTTCTGTGTACACTGTATGTATTAATGAACACAGTAAAGCTTCTGACTCATCTGAAAGAGATGCATGGTTCTAATCTTGGGTGGGACACCAACAAATATTCTGAGGTTTTATGAGGATTCCCTCAGCCCCTCTAGGTAAATTCTGGGAAAGTATATCAAATTATGGCATAAGCACTTCCTTCCACATCCTTCCCAATCCATGTACTTCACTTAACTTCAAATCATTCACAGCTCCTGACAATGTTATGATGTACACCAAAAAGAAACCAATAAATCAGACGGTTAATAGTTTTTATCACCTATTATATTAACAGTTACCTTTTTAAATTTATCAGTCTCAACAAAAATCTTGATAGTTGAATAAAGATAGACCAACTTGATGTCACTTGCTTTATTATTCCATTATTTAATGCTCAACATGTTTCGGATGTTAATACATCCATCCTCAGGAGCTTGCGACTTATTTGTTGAGCTATTTCATGGGTTGTATTGCTCTGGTACGATGTGTGTTGATGTTACGTTGTGGTTTGGCTGGGGTGGTGTGGTATCCGGATGCAGGCTGAAGCACTATTGGTCTGTTCATGCGGAATGTATTAACATCCGAAACATGTTGAGCATTAAATAATGAAATAAAAAAGCAAGTGACATCAAGTTGGTCTCTCTTTATTCAACTATCAAGATGATGCACGGTCCGATAAACATAAGATTAAAAAATATGTACGTTGTTTTGAACCATAAATATGACAAAAACCCATTACCTCTAGTTGAGAGTGACGTCTTCGTTTGGTGAGTGAATAAACATACAGAGGTATGAGGAGTTTGTTAAGCAGATGGTCAGTTAGAACCTGGTTCAGATCTCCAATATCCAGACTAAGGATATCGTTTAAGTAGTGCAGATGATCTAGATGTTCCGCCACCAAGTCTGCCAGTCGATTCTGGCTCTGGTGACTGCAAATAACCACCATTAATTTCTCAAATATCTACCCTTAAAACACCTAATAAAATACCTCACATTTAAAGTCAGAAATATAACTTTCTAAATCAAATGACAATAGTTATCAGCAACTAAAATATAAAGTTTTAACAAAACACACTGTCTATGTTTCCAACAAAATTCTTTCCTTTCTCTTCTGACACCAAAAGTATGAGAATAACTGATATCGCTCATTTGCGACAAAAGTGCCACAACTCAAAATTTGGTATTTTTGAGTTACTGGTATAGAAAGAAATGTTTGCAGATGCGCTTTTAACAGGTACAGTGTCATAACACAGTCTGCAAAACTCGCTGCTGGAGAGCGGTTATGTTGTCGTTGCACTCATAGAAAATTATAGCACTTCAAAACTTTTAACAGTCTCTCCTGAAAAATGAAAAATCACACTTTTGAGTTGTGACACTCTTGTTGAAAATGAGTGATATGTCAATTCTGGGCCTATGCAACAGCTTATTAAAGAGCATTTTCATTACATGAAATGTAAATATAATTGTGTTTCAACCAACACAGTTCTTTCAGAGCATTTTACCTCTTATTTCAGGCTCCATATCACATGCTACAATGTACCAAACAACACAGCCTGCATAACATACACCAGACCTCCTAGGGCAAAAATTGTTTACAAAAGCAAAGTGGTTCCTCATGGCAAAGTATTACAAATGCAGCAAAGTTTACAATCATAACAAGGAAGATGCAAATAAATGAAACAAATACTCACTCTGCATCATTGCGAACACAGGAGTCCAATTCCAGGACGTGGTTGCCGATGAACCAAACCAAATTAGAGAAGTAGGGCGCAGCTGTCTTATCACGGATAAATTTGAGCATAGATTTGTCTTCCACCCGATACACATTGAGTGTCAGCGTTCGCACAGCAATGCGCACCATACTTTCTGGATGGTTGAAGAATTTGATTGCCTCAGTATATAATGGGAAGTCATTTGTGTGCTTTATCAGACAAATACAACACACAAACATTAATGGCTAATAAAGAACAAAGTACGTAATGCCACAAAAATAATTATTTAACTACAACATAGTGAACTCCAGATAACCAGATTTCATAAATACATCTAATTCTTACACTTATAAAATAGATTATCATATATATATATAAAGATGTCATTTAATTCACTAAATATATTTTTTACTTGCTCAATACAGTGTTCTCTTAAAATGTGCTAACAGCCAGCATTTCTACCTATGGTGTAATCAACCACTGGAAAGCATTTTCATTTCCATCCTATATATTAGGGGTGTCAAACTATTTGAGGGATGGGGAGCAAAGGGCCACAGCAGTTACTGTGCAACATTTTGTGGGACATGGGTAAAAATCATTGTACATGGCACATCTAACTGGCTAAATTACTGCATAATTTTATAATATAATTTTATAAGACACCCACAATTTACAAACGTGGCCACAGGTCACATAACACAGTCTGGCAAGGTCTCAAGTGGCCCAAGGGTTGAGCACACCGGCTCCACATCAAAAGCATTTTTTCCTCCTGCAGGCATCTACCAATAGATTTTACTCTCACATAAAACTTACATATACTGTCTTCTTTACAGCAAGATACTTTGCACTATTTTATATAAATATGTCTTGTGTCACATGGTTATACAACATCAAGTTTTAACCCTTCAGTGACACTACGGTCTAAATTCCAACCACTTCCTCAGATGGATGGGTTTTAAATTTACAGCATTCTTAACCCTTAGCCGCTGAACGACATACATATATGTCGCGCAGTGAGCCCTTTAAACAGCAGAACGGCCACTAAAATGGCTGGGGGGATTTAATTCCGGTGTCAAAGGGTTAAAACACATTCACGACCATCACACAGTGCACCGAGGCTGGCAGCATGTGGAGAATGGAACGTCTACACGGTGTGGCAATGCTGGCATTGAAGGATTAACATTAGTGTGGAACCTTTCCCTAAGGCCAGAAATGGAAACATTTTTTTTTTACAGTCTATGACATAATGATTAAATTAGTGACCCACAGGCCAGACATAAAACAAGCTCTTCCTTCTGGCCTGCAAGTAAACTATTAAGGTATATTCTTTATTAACTGCCATGAAGCAAACTCATATTACAGTGGTTCATCAAAAGACTGCAACTACAGCATGGCAAAATACAACATGTTATATATCATAATTCTGACTTTGCAAAAGACTAAAAATGACATATTGAACTAATTAGATAAACCAAAAGTGCCACTTTTAATATAGACATATTGAACTAATTAGACAAAGCCAAAACTGTCACTTTTAATCAGTAAAGAATATAATCCACCTCTGGCATGTAAGAGCCTATTTTACTTTAAAATACAATGGATTCACACAACCAACAAATTTGCCAGACAAATTACAGTGACTGTACAAGTAAAAATATTTGCTACTTCTAAAACTATTTCTTACCTCATTATAGAAAAAGTGGATGGTATGGGCATTCAGTTTCAGAGACAAGGTCTTAAGAAATGAGATATAGTATGCCATCACCTCTTCATCTGAGAAATCAAACTTGTGCACAATTATTGAATTGACATGATTATTACTCAGAAGATAGTCTGCAACAAATATAGTACACTCAGTGAATACAATGCTAAATATAATATGCTCAGTGAATACAAGGCTACATATCATACACTCAATAAATACATTTCTAAATCTAATGTATTCAGTACATACAATGTTAAATATAATATGCTCAGTGAATACAACGCTAAATATAATACACCCAGGGAATACAAAACCAAATATAATACCACTTAGTGTATACACACTGCCAAATATATACTTAAAATCATTAACCTGTTTCATCACATTATTTCCTAGCTAAAAAGGGAAATTGGATCTTTCTTTACTAAATACAATACACAACAGAAATTAATATTTAGTATACGAAATCAAATTCATTATCTTACAAAATATTCTGATACACTGCAAATGGGGCAAAGATTTTACACTAGCAGGCCGTAAGTAAAAACAAATAACAGAAATTAAACACAGATGTAACCAATATACAGTCCAAGGTGCTTTTATCAAACAGACTGTAGAATCAATTCCAAATATTAGTTTCTCCCTAACCTCACAAATTTTGCCCTTCTATTGCTAAGCAGAAAAATTTTCTGGCATTAGTCTCAATGTAAATAGCACAAATAAAAGGCTAATACTGGTACAAAAATAACATTCACATTATCACAGTCAGTCTGACAGAATCATACTTCTAAACACATCAAATGCTACGCATCTAGAATAACTATTCTAGTAAAGGTAAAAGTAAAGTTCACCCTAGAACAGGCCATAATGGCCCAGACAGGGAGTAGAGGTATAGCTATACTCTTTCTTTAACCTCAGCGCTGGAAAGGGGTGGGTGGTCAATGCTACACCCCGGCTGCTTTACCCCTAGGAAAGAGATGTAGTACCCATTGCACAGGAGGCTGGGTGGGCCCCATGGACAGTCAGGATGGGTGCAGGAAATCTCACCCCCCGCGGGAATTCAATCCCTGGACCAGCCAGCCCATAGCAAGTTGCTATACCCATTGCACTATCCTGGCCCCTGAACTATTCTAATCCCTTTCCTAAACCCTTCAAAAAACATTCTAAAAATTCATGTTATAAACAACAAAAATTTGTCCTATATTTTTCCGCTTCCCACTGATTCTTTCACAAATGGATTTCTGGCTGGGCACCAGTGCTACTTTTGAGGGCTGAGTTTATATTCACTTGCAATGGTGCCAAAACATGAATTATGGTTTATAACAAGGCCGGTTCCATACTTGGACTGTAGTAGCTGAGGTTTCAAACATACTGTTTGGTGCAAAATCATGTATATTACTGCATTTAAATAATCCAAATACTTGGTTACAGAACCTTTATAATTCCTGCTTCCCATTGCTGCCCACAAAATATACTACCCATTTCTATATCTTGCTTTTGTTCATATGTATCTGAAAGTAATACTGTAATGGACAGAAGCCCTCCATCATTGAAGTATACATATAGTTCACTTTTGTTTATTGTGTTATCCTCCAAGTGCTTGCTAAGCAATTTCATTTCAACATAAATTTTATGATCCCAATACACTGCAGCAAGCAATGATAATACAAAACTAGATTAAACAATTACAACAATGTTATGCCATTCAGAACACATAGTACATTTCAGCTTTAGTTGTCTGCGACTGATGTGCATCTAGGTGGAATGAATTCTAGTAACTCTCAGTATCAAACAATGACTCTTGCTTGCTAGTAAACCTTTTGCCACAGTTGTCATGTGCAGTCCTAAAGTTGTCAACTCCATATTCATGCTACAGCTCAGCTGGATTACACATCAATTTGTTCCCTTTGTCTAATGGTAAATGATAATTGTGATTATACTTAACTGTAACACTTTCCTTACGTGAACAACTACTTACAGAGAGAAGTTTCATTCCGGATATTCTCAAAGAGTATGTTTAATGTCTGCAATAACTGAACACATACATAGCTGCCACATTTCTGCTTCATTATCTTCAAGAAGAATGAAAGCATATTCTTCTCCAGAAAGAAGCTATTGAAAAAAGAAAGAGAATCACATTAGCAATCATTTTACCTTGTGAATACATTCAATAGAGAACCAGAACACACAGTCCTATCTAATGTTATTACAGACACCAATTATCACAAAAAACCAGGACAGACTGAGGTTAAAAATACTACACTATTTTCCCAGTGTTAAAGGAGGCAACCAGATTATCAGAAGCTGGCTTCCCTCTTACACAGACAATCAAAAACTGTATTTATACTAACAGTAGCACACATTCCCCTAATTATTAATATTAACAGTGCCAAATGTAGGGATGGAGTCATCAGCACCAATTTTATATACAGGAAGTTTAAGGCTTGATTCCTCCTGCCTGGAAACCAGGAAAATTAATGGAACAATATAATAAACCAAGGGCAACAAACAGTGGCTTTACCAGTATCTACACTTTGTATATATTCTTACATTATATATCTTACTCACAAGGACATTACAGTTCATTTCATCCAGCATTCAACAGATTCTGCCTATTATGAACAGGCAATTTCATATAACGAACGACTAACAACACGATACATAATAAAGCAAACACAACAGAAAAATCATCAAAACATTCTTTAGTATCAGCATATTTATAAACTGTGCCTATAAACTTGGTGACATCAATGGGAACACACTTAACAGGAGGTACTCTGAGAGACTACCTACTGCTTATACACAGCATGTGGCAGACAGACCTGACGGTTTTCAATTTCCGTTATTTTTGCAACTATGTGGGGAAAAGTAGTGGGACAAAAAAAGAAGTGGCTTGCTTGTTTCATGCCATTTCAGCAACAATGGACCTGTGGATCACACATTAAATGTTAAAACAAAATGATTACTTCGTACATATTGTAACATTCCTCATCATGGCTCTGTTCCCAGTCATAACACTACAAATGTACGGACGCAGAACTGGAAAAGTGCTTCTGCCTTAAAGGTGTAGAATTACTCATACAAACACCAGAAAATGCTGCAGAGGTAATCATCACTATCGTCAAACGTCAAGGCATTCGGTAAGGAGGCATTCCGCTACTATAGGCTTACATGATTGTAGCATGCAAAAAATTCTGAACAAAGATGTTAATTTTCATCCTTATAAAACTGCAAATTTACAAGAATTAAATGACTGTGAAATGGCAAACTGCAGGATTTCTTACGAGCCACTTTTCAAAATGTTAAATGATGATGCTGGCCTAATGATGTAATAAACACATTTCCAAATGTTAGGTCAAGTAAAGTGGCAATTTTTAAGCCTACAACTAAAAGGAACTAAAGCACAAAACAAAGAAGGAAACAGCAGCAGTTGTGGCTGAGATGACACAAAAGATGATGCACAATCATTGAGGAAAATCAGCCAGTGGGTCTGAAACAATATTATACATCTAAGTGAAGTACCTTTTTAAACAATACAATGGCATGTAATGTATTTTTCAATGATAACTATTTCATAATGTATTGAAATTTCAATGAATTTCATTTTTAAAACCGTCAGGCTTCTCTGCCACTCTGCACACAACATGTACACTGTACCCATGAAAGTGGCAAAAGTTATCTGAGACAAGCTCATGGCCTGGTTGTTAGAGTGGTTACTTACTCAAATACACTACTATCATTCTGATCACCCCATATGAGTATTTCTGCAATAGATCTCAATGTTTCAACCAAAAGTCCACGGTTGTTCTCCGACACTATCTGATTCTTTGCCAAGACGTTATACAGGTACCTGTAAAAAGTATTTTAAATTTCATACCATAGACACTATATTGCCTTACACGTTAATTGGATAAATGAGCAAGTTACTCACTTCAAATGCTCCAGGGAATGTGGATTTTTTGGTTTCCACAGTCCACTACCAAACCAGCTCCTGCTTCGAAACATGGTTGCTTGTATATACTCAGGGCAACAATATTTACAATGTTACTAATACGAATTCCCTGTAAAAAATACGTCATGGCACATCCCAAAAAGTAAACATTACTCTTTATTTGCATTTGAAGTGCAGAGTAAAAGAATGACAACTGCGTGCAATATTTGCAGCAGTTTTATCTGATTATGTTGCGACAAATTAATTCAGTCGGACTAATGTTGTATAAATACTAAACAAACTCATTCCCATATCCCACACTGAAACACTGCAAATCACATTTTTCACAGCCATTTAACATTGTGATCACCTGACTGGCGATTGTGGCGCCTCGCAACTTAACTGTGCTCTGATGCTTGCACAAACCCACGGATCGGAACTACGCTACACCTAGGATTAGCACGGTTATTATCCAGGACGAGAGGTGTCAAATTACCTATAGAATTTGCAGTTGTATTTGTATTATTGTAATTAGGTCTGATTATGGTTAATCAGTTTTACCCAGAACACGTATCGGTATTCTTACATAAATAGTGTTGTGATAACTGATTGCAACACTCATCTGTATAGTCACATTGCTGTTAAGGCTGCGTAACCACAGATTAGGTGCTAGTAATCAGTGTCGTAGCTAATTGAATATCGATTTGCGAGGGCCTGTGCTGTGTGTCCGTTGTAAACAGTTAGTTTGCAAGAGTCGTCTGATGACAGTCATGTGAAAGAACTGATTCTTATCCGCGTTTCAAAGTACATTAGCTCTGAGGCGTGGTACATCATTAATGAACATTCGGCAGTTACTCGGCTATTCATATTCCCACACCCATATTTCGACCTCGTTGATCGCAAAACATGTTTGCCCGAGCCACACACGAATTTGCATTATAACGTTGAGGGCCCGTTAATTCCATGCTCATTTCCAAATTGCACTGTTACAACTAAGCGACGCCAATGAGCACGATCCTTTTTTGAGTTCAAGGCGTTTAGAGTTAGTTCCAAAATACCCGGCTACAACGCCCAATGTTCGGTGACTATCTGAAGACTTATGAGCCACAAGAATTAACGCGACATCTAAGGCTATAATCAGAGGTTCACACATTGGTGGCCACACATCATCTATGAAACGTAGTGTTTATAAATTCACGGATGTTTTAGGGGAATGTACTGACTCTATCTTCAGGGTAGAAATGTAAAGACGTTTCTCACACCTATTAATCTGTGGTCACAGACGTATAATGCCTATATAATGGTTGTTACCGTGAGTTAGAGGTTATTACATATACCAAAATGATCACATTATGGGGTTATTTTGGGTAGAGAGCACGGGAGGAAGGGCGGGCAAAATGGCAAGTTGTGAAGAGAGGTGATCCGTCGTAGAGGTGTGACAGCTCTGCGAAAATGAAGGTGTTAGAACTGTATAGCGGTATAGGTGGTATGCATTTTGCATTTAAAGGTGTGTATGATTTAATCGCCCATATATACATGTACGTAATTTATAAAGAATAAATGAATTTCGCCCAAAATCCTAACCTAACTTTTGTACAAGAAACCATAGTCTATTTTGCGAATTATGTATAATACGTAAATAACGCTTCCACCACTACAAAAAACCGATGTTGTGGAATTGTTGGTAATATACAAACTCATGACCTTCCCATACTTACACCTGTCTTGCAGTACTGGTCACTGCATGCCTCTGTGACGATTTAATAGTCGTATGGAATCCAGCCCATTGTTAAAGAGTAACTTGCTCATTTGCATGCAAGACATTCTGGTAATACAATTACTCGCCCTTCACCCAGTTAGAGACAGATTCATAAGTACTGTTGCTCTCAATTTGCCGTAAGGATGATATGGCTAACGGATGCTGACATTTTAGCCTGTAGTGGTAGTCTCATGCATCTCTGATCTGACTATGCAGAGATTCATATATATCACAAGTGTCAAATTCCAGTATCCTGAACCACAAACAATTTTTTGTAGTGTAATTGTAAGACCTACGAGTAAATCATGGAAAATCTTCCACAGAATTCATAAGTTAACCTGTATAAATGTAAGTTACTTTTATACATTCTTTTGTGCCCAGTATTTTAAATTTGTATAAAATGTAGTTCTTACTGTTATGACCACAATTTATGCAGGACAAGCAGTTTTTCTTACTGTATAATTCTTAGACCTATAAGGAAATCAGCAGTTTTCCACAGAATTTGTAATTTAACCTGTACTAACCCTTTAAATGCCGAGTTAAATCCCATCTGCCATTTGCTTTCATTATTAGGACCTCACCTTATACTCCACGTTAGCAGGATAAGGGTTAAGTTACATCTGTAAACTCATTTTGTGCCCAATATGTTCAATTTGTGTTAAGCGCAAATCTTGGACAATTTATGCAATACATTTTCCCGTTGCAGCAGTGGCCTCCAATAGTTGGCTTTCTTATGTGTGGTGTTGGGCCTGTTATGTTCTGCTACTAGATGATAAATGGCCTGTGTGCTTCATTATACAAAACAGTTGCAAATGATCATTGATACTGACCATTACAATCAAAACTTGTCAGGTCTTAACAGAAGCAGAGTGGTATTTATTGCTTCAAGTCTTCAGGTATGTTACACCATGTACACTGGTACATAGTTGCTGACATTTGGGAAAACCAGTGCCTCAATCTTTAGCATCGAGTGATTCAATAAGTGTGACTATCATTGTTTCAATAAAACATACCCATCTTCATCCATTAATCTCTGATGTAATATTTCAGAAAGTGGTATTCTTGGGGAAATAACAGCAGCTGTGGACATTAACACCTTAGCCAATAAAGTGTATCAGCATAATTTTCCCAGTACAAAATTATTACAGAGGAATATTCAGTCTTTATCAGCAAAGGAAATAAATGACTACTGTATTGATATGATTCTCATGAGCCCTCCCTGTCAACCTTTTACAAGGTGAGAATCTGCACTGTTTTAGAAGCATTGATTAACCCTTTGACGCCTAATGTCAACTATAGTGGTCGTACCACACCGCTAACCTCTAAAGTTGCATTTTATATATGTATTCAACAAACATAGGCACTGAATATTTTAAACATGGTATATACTCTCCGTTTTTTTTCTCTTCAAAATGCAGTTTGTTTCATAATTCTAACATATTTGGTTCCTGTATTATTCACATTTTATATACAGGATGTGCTAAA
>Ga0123352_10016077_pt1 | contig 11913 bp, 4 predicted proteins | sample TergutLab28metaG_FD_89700 | JGI IMG/M metagenome (GOLD analysis project Ga0123352, IMG submission 89700) | Labiotermes labralis P1 segment gut microbial communities from Petit-Saut dam, French Guiana - Lab288 P1 | ecosystem: Host-associated > Arthropoda: Insects > Digestive system > Gut ...
AATATTTGGTAAGGGTGTTTTGGGGAAGAGGAGAGGGAGAGAAAGGGGAGAGAAAAAGGAGGGAAAGGGGGGGGCCAGCAAAGGGGAGTAAATTTATTTTTTCCGGGGGGGGGGGGGATTCAGAAAAGTTTACTGCTCTGAAGTTTACCAGCCAGTGCTGGTTCGTACTTCTGATGAAGGAAGGCTGGTAGCAAGCTAAAGAAGTGAAGAGAAGTGAAGAAGATAGGTGATGGGAAGTGAAGAAAGTTGGTGATGGGAAGAGAAGATTGTAGGTGATGGGAAGTGAAGTAGGTAGGTGATGGGAAGTGAATAAGGTAGGTGATAGGAAGTGATGGTACTGTCGGCCATATGCAGAGGAGAAAAAGAAATCGGGAATTTTGGTGGAAATTTTGAAGTTAATTCTGGGGCCACCTGCATGAGAAGCAGCAGATTATTCAGCCTATGAAATGTACTTCAATATATGGTGACCGTCTCTGAAGAAGTACACATTATCCAAGCTAGTCTAAAGAAGTATTGGATTTTTTTTTGGTTTAGATGTAAAATGTAGCCACGAGGTCTGACAGTGATCACACCAACCATATTACGTCGCCTGCTATTGTCCGCACGTGGAGCGACGCCCACAATACAGATATGCGTCGCTTAACGAGGGGGATACGTTCTGTGAAATGCGACGTTAGGCGATTTCGTCTTTGTGCAAACGTCATAGAGTGTACTTACACAAACCCAGATAGTACAGTATAGCCTACTAAACACCTAAGCTATACGGTATAGCTTATTGCTCCTAGGCTACAAACCTGCACAGCATGTTACTGGACTGAATACTGTAGGCAATTGTAACACAGTGGTAAGCATTATAATATTATCTTATGGGACCACCGTCGTATATGTGGTCCGTCGTTGACCGAAACGTCGTTATGCGGCGCATGACTGTATTCCTTATATGAAACATTTCCGGTGATGAAACAGAGTATCGATCAATATTTTCAATCATAACTTACAAATAATACATGAAAATTCACGCCTTTTATTACAAGCCGACCAGTTGCGACCTTAAACTCGGATCATTATCAGTACATAATACAAGAATATGAATGTATAGAGAAATTAAACACCATAAGTTGCAGATCCGCCCCGTTTTACTCTTCTCTACTTGGCACACATTTTGAAAATAAAAGGTGGAGATCTCCAATTCATGGTATTTAGTTGCTGTATACAGTCATATTTTTTAATCACGACCTGACGAAGACCCGAGTTTAGGGTCGAAACTAGCTGCCTTGTAATAAAATAGTTTCACAGTGTGTATATTGGTTGCGATTGAAAATACTGATAGATACTATGAAGCCATCAATATATTAAGATGCGTCAAAGGGTCCGAAGTAGAATTCACCGGATTTTTAGGTACTCAGTTACAGGCAAGGTCCCCAAAATTTTACAAAAATCTAGTAGCCATCACAAAAGTCTAAGCGCCGGGAGGGTGACAAGAGGCAAGAACCACACCGAGAATCAATGAACATTAGGAGCCAATGTACAAAATTCTAGTCGCCTAGACGAGTAGAGCCCTGCGTTTGTTTACCCCTGTTTGTACGTACATAATATACGTAGACTGCGTTCGAAATGTGATGTCACACGCGCAGAAACCATATTTCGTCATTCGGCGAAACGGACGAGTCCATTTAAATCGGCGGTGGGCGTCAGTTCAGTCGACTTCTGGCAACCGAGGTGTGCGCATCAGCGGTAGTAATGCTCGATACACCATGTTCCGAGGTAGTGTGAAGGGTACTGACTACCCACTGCATTCGCCATTTTCCCCTTCACTTCCCCTCCCGTGCGTCACTGTGTGCCATCACATTTCAACTGTTAGAGTCCAGTTGAAATGTGCTGGCACACGCGCAGAAACCAGATTTCGTCTTTCGGCGAAATGGACGAGTCCATTTAAATCGGTGGTGACCGTCAGTTCAGTCGACTGCTGGCAGTCGAGGTGTGCGCATCAGCGGTAGTAATGCTGGATACACCGTGTTCCGAGGTAGTGTGAAGGGTACTGGCTACCCACTCCATTCACCAGTTTCCCCTTCACTTCCCCTCCCGTGCGTCATCGTGTGCCATCACGTTTCAACTGGAGTCTACAATATAGACTCAAAATACTGCACCTATATTTATTAACGTCGGACTGAAAACGTTAACGTTTTAATAAATTAGTTTTCAAGGTACTTATTGATTAATTGTTTAATTTATGTACTTATTTGTTCATTAAATGCAATTATACGGTATCTACACTGCATACAGCCAAATCAGAAGGTAAAAACTCTGAAGGGCGAAAAATACCGCGAGCCGAGCTTGTCCACTCATGGTCTAGCCTTGCGAATATTAACCTAAACTGCACACTTTGATTATTTAATTAATGTACCAACAAATACACATATATTCATTTAATGATATAAAATTTACATTAAAACACTTAAAACGCTCCTACATGTTTCGATCATACGATCATCCTCAGGGAGCATACTTTGTTTCTTGCTAAAGTTACAGTTTAAAAACACACAATGAGATTTTTTTTGTTTTGCTGACCGTGTATCTCAGTATGTTTATCTCAGTAATTAACCAACTTGATGAACAAAATTTTGTTTTAGAATAAGTTTATTTCATGCCTCTACACAGTAATCACACCCGAAAAATTCACACATAAATTTTACTGCTATTTGCTCATATTCTTAGAATTGTATTTTAGTAATTTTAGACCACTCACTTGTGTCAGTGTGATGATAACAGATGCTGTATAATACAAGTTTGACCTCCTGATGATGAGTACATAGTGTCCGAAACATGTAGAGGCACGAAATAAACTTATTGTAAAACAAATTTTGTGCATCAAATTGGTTATTTACTAAGATAAACTCACGGAGTGTTTTTAAACTGTAACTTTAGCAAGGAACAATGTATGCTTCCTGAGGATGATCGTGTGATCGAAACATGTAGGAGGGTTTCAAGTGTTTTAATGTGAATTTTAGATCATTAACTGAATATATATGCATTTTTTGGTGCATTATTAAAATAAACTACAGAATTCACGGTGCAACGATAAAGATGCACACTTAGAATTCGTGTGTAAAACTAATAAATTATCATTCAGCTTACGACAGCAAATTAAAGACACAAGATATAAATTTTAAAATTACAAAGTTTAATCTAAAAACAAAAAACGTAACATAAAACGTCCATTGACGAAAGTGGCTAATGAAACGTACAGAACACAAAGTGGCGTTACATGTTTGCATGTATTCACGTTTACTGGAGCTGTAATGTAGTTTTGCATTCTAAAGCTTTCTTATTAGACCTTCTAATAATTTTGTTACAACACAAATACGAGCAAAGCGGAAGACTGCAATAAAGAACGCCCACATTGGCGACCGCGCGTGTCTTTGGCCGAGCTTACGCAGAAATCGTGGGTTCGAATCTAAATGTAGCACGGGTTTGTGTTGTAGTGCAATGGTAAGGCTCTGAGATGGGATAATCTAGCATTAAAAGGAACAGACCGGATATTGGAGAGTTTATTGTGTAGGGCAGGAGAAGCATGGTTGTGAGAGTATGAAGAGAGGAGGATGACGACAATGAAATGGGGAGGGGGAGAGGGATGAAATGAAGAAGAAATGAAGGAGAAGAAGGAACAGAAGAGGAAATGGGAAGAAGAAGAAAGAAAAGAAGAAAGGAAAAGAATACTAAATGGGGATAAGGAAAAGTAGAAGAAATGGAGAGAAGGGAAAGAAGAAGAAATGGGGGAGAAGAAGGAAAAGAAGAATAGGTAGAAGAAAATAAGAAATGGGGAGAAGTATGAGAAGAAGAAATGAGGAGAAGATGGAAGAGAAATAGAAATGGGGAGAAGGAAAAATAGTAGAAATGGGGAGAAGGGAAAGAAGAAGAAATGGGGGAGAAGAAGGAAAAGAAGAATAGGTAGAAGAAAATAAGAAATGGGGAGAAGGAAGAGAAGAAGAAATGGGGAGAAGATGGAAGAGAAGAAGTAGAAATGGGGAGAAGGGAAAGAAGAAGAAATGGGGGAAAAGAAGAATAGGGAGAAGAAAAGAAGAAATGGGGAGATAAGGAAGAGAAAAAGAAACGGGGGGAAGGAAACGTAGAAGAAATGTGGGAGAAGAAGATGTAAAAGAAGAAGAAGCAGCATCATATCAGCAGTAGCAACAATGAATTACAAGATTGCCAATTCGTTTTTTAAATTCACTCCATTGGCAATTGCCATGCAGTGGGAAAACAAGCAACAGTACACTTGCTGACTGCTTTAAAGTCAGAACTTACAGATTCGTGACAAAAGTAGAATAATTAGAGTACGAGTGGGTGTGTAATTACAGTTCAATAACCCTACACCGCCAGAAAGAAACTTATTTCAACGGAAAGTACGTTAGTAACAAGACAGATTGTGCCTTTCACAGAATTCCGAGGAAACGCTGCGACTCTCCTATCTGAGCAAGATCGTTAGCTGACTTACACAATCTAAATTCAAGGCTTGTAGTTCTGTTTACAAAATGACACAAGTACAGAATCATAATCTGTTCTTTTACACATCACCATCCTTAATTAGGGTAAGGAAAGAGGACGTGAAGTTAAATGGCCACTAGGATAAGACGGGCGAGAAACTTAATACGTATGCAGAAGTTTCGTGCGAAATCTTCCTTCGACGCGAAGTTAGAAAGGATCAGAGGGAGATGGAAGGAAGCATTAGGTGTTAGGGAGACGCCTGGAAGTGTGTCATCCCCGTTGTGTGTGTGAAAACTGGAAAGGGTATTTAGTCAAACACAACCACGTCAATTAAATGTTTTAATGACTATATAATGGACAACTACATGTTTCGACCGTTACTGGCCATCTTCAGGTTGTCTTCAAGAGAACTTAGGGTCCTACTCAGTCGGTACAAGGACAGTTGGTGGGCACTTGTGAATGCGGTAATGAACTTTCGGGTTCCATAAAAAGCGGGGAATTTCTTGACTAGCTGAGAACCGGTTAGCTTCTCAAGAAGGACTCTGCTCCATGGAGTAATTAAGTAAGTAAGTAACATTAGCATCTTACATTAAGGGAAGAATATAGACTGAAGGTGTTACAGCTTAAGTGCTGAGAAGGATTTGTGCCCAAGATACAGAAGTAACTAGAGACTGGAGAAAAATGCATAATACAGAGCTTCATTTTTACTCCCCACCAAATGTCATGGCAGTGATCTTATCGAGGAGGATGAGATGGGCATGGAATGTTGCACTTATGGGATGCAGCAGAAAAGCATAAAGGGTTTCGGTGTGGTAATCTGAATGAAAGAGATCACTTGGAAGGTCTAGGAGTAGATGGAAGGATAATATTAAAATCGATCTTAAAGTGTTAATGGCAGGGATTGAACACGATTTCTCTATCTCGGAAAAAATGAATGGAAATTAACTTTGGTGTTACATAAAATGCACGGAATAGCTTAACTAGCTAAGGAACTGTTACCATTTAAGTAAGAATGTGATGTGTGAAGTCAGTTGTGATCTGTGTGTCATTGACTTACTTACTGTGTATGTAATAAAGACACTTTAGTACTGGTCAGAAGCGGGTCGTCCATTACAGCTGCGTGGCCACATCACTCCCAGGAATTTTCAATTGTCTTAAACATATTTAACGCACAGGAACACACATAAACATAATACGAATTTCACGAAATGGTGTCTGTGGCATCTTGATACAGGAAGTCACTGCACATGCGCAAAGTGACGGTCTCGAGGATGCGCGAGAGATATGCGCAGACGGTAGTTACTTTCCGAATAACCTACGTAAATAACTGAAGAAACGTTTCGTTAGGGTACACTACATTATTTAAAAGAATTTTAAACAAAACTACTCGTAACGGACTCCGCTGCGTACAACAAAAAAGCGAGCGGGCTGTGCCCTACCCAGACGTTGCGCGCTGGCTTTAGCACAGCTGTGGTGAGTGGTGGGACAGATGGCGAATTAGGCTGCTGGCAGGGCTGCAGTCAGCGAATCCCAGAGCGTGTTTTTATGGAGAACTTCATATATATACTTTTACCTTAAGTAGCATTTGAAACTGTACTGTGTTTTTACCTTTTGTATATGTTGTATTCTAATTTGTCTCGTGTGTTTTGTTGCTTGTTTTAAGTTGTCTTGTGTGTAATTGTTGTTGGTTGGCTGTGTGTATTGTTGTTAGTTGTCTTGTGTGTATTGTTATTAGTTGTCTTGTGTGTACTGTTGTTAGTTGTCTTGTGTGTATTGTTAGTTGTCTTGTGTGTATTGTTATTAGTTGTCTCGTGTGTATTTGTTGTTAGTTGTCTTGAGTGTATTGTTAGTTGTCCTGTGTGTATTTGTTGTAGTTGTCTTGTGTGTATTTGTTGTTAGTTGTCTTTGTGTATTGTTGTAGTTGTCTTGTGTGTATTTGTTGTTAGTTGTCTTGTGTGTATTGTTGTTAGTTGTCTTGTTGTATTGTTATTAGTTGTCTTGTGTGTATTGTTATTAGTTGTCTTTTGTGTATTGTTGTAGTTGTCTTGTGTGTATTGTTGTAGTTGTCTTTGTGTATTGTTAGTTGTCTTGTGTGTATTGTTGTTAGTTGTCTTGTGTGTATTGTTATTAGTTGTCTAGTGTGCATTGTTGTTAGTTGTCTTGTGTGTATTGTTGTTGGTTGTCTTGTGTGTATTGTTATTAGTTGTTTTGTGTGTATTGTTGTTAGTTGTCTTGTGTGTATTTGTTGTACTATGTGTGTATAGCTGTTTTTACTTTAGGTGCCGAACTGTTGGCTAGAAGTCAGTACTTGGAAGGTCCTGCGACCGGCCACCTCGACACAGGTTTTTCTTGGTTTCCCTGTGTCTATAAGCAAATGCTGAGATGGTTCCCAAAATTCCAAGTTGCCACTGCATGCTTCTCATGTAGCCCTCCCGAATTAAATTTAGTAGTAAACAATTTCATATTTTGTATACATGTAAAATAACCACTGCCACCGGGTGACAACCCAATCTGATATTCTAGCGCAAAAAGCTAAAGAACGAAAGAGAAATTCTGAAGAACGGTGTGCTTAAAGCAGGCAGCTGGCCAGTGAGCAAAAGTGAACTAACGAACAAGAATCCGAAACGATTAATAAGTTACCTTGAGAAGTTAAACCATTATAACGAACAGATATAATATAAAACGAAATATTAAAATAGCATGTAGTATTACGTACTGTAATGCAGCACGCTGAAGATTTAAATTAAAAAACCAAATTGCAATAAATTATTATTATTATTATTTCAAACGCTGGCGTTTTCATGACCATATTTATCTAGCCGTTTCCAAAGCCATCATTGTGAATGTTCTAATTTTAATAATGGCAATTTTCATATAAATACCAACAAGAACAATGTGAAGTATTTGGGTCATCAATTTTTTCATAACAGATTCTCGCTGAGAAGACCAGGTTTAAGAATTTAGGTCTTGCAACACTTCTTTAAGAATATCTCAGTCATCACAAAACAGAATATAAACTTACGTGAGGTTATTTAACCCTTCAAACGCCGAGTTAAATTCCATCTGCCATCTGCTGGCATTATTAGAAGCTCGCCATATTTCCCACGTTAGTGGGTTAAGGGTTAACCCCTGCTACATACACTAAACGTGGGCCGGGTAGCTGAGTCGGTATAGCGACTGACTACGGCCTGGACGGTCCGAGGATCGAATCCGGGTGGGGACGAGAATTTCCGCCCGTCCAGACCGTCCCTGGGTCCCCACCCAGCCTCCTATAAAATTGGTACCGGGTCTTTCCCGGGGGTAAAGTGCGGCTGGGGCGTGCTGCTGACCACTCACCACCCCGTTCTAGTGCCGCGGTCATGGAAGAGTAGAGCTATACCTCTACCCACCCTCTGGGCCACATCGGGCCTGTAACGGGATCACTTTACCTTTTTTTAATATACACTAAGCATAGTGGCCGCGCGGTCTAAGGTATCGGTCTGCTGCCGCTCACTTTATGGCATCGCGGATTCGAATCCGGCCGCAGGCACGGATGTATGTCTCTTGTGAGTGTTGTTTGTTTGCAGGTAGAGGTCTGTGGGCCGAGCCATCACTCGTCCAGAGGAGTCCTACCGGATGTATGTCTTTTGTGTGTGTTGTGTGTTGCCAGGTAGGGAGGTCTCTGGGTCGGGCTGATCACTCGTCCACAGGAGTCCTACCGACTGTGATGCGTCGTTACTTGTGATCTAGAAACCTCAAGAAAGAGGAGGACGTGGCCCGCGTTTGTCCGCAGCGCCACAAAACAAAATATACATTACAATTAAATGATTGAGTGGCTGTGCTGAAAGAAACAATCTATTGGACCTTCTTACTAATCACATAATAATCCTAGCAACAGTTCTACTATAAAAAAAAGTCCCAGGAGCCGCCACGGGTAATGGTTAGGTGCTAACAACTTTGTTTCTCTGTTTAGGTAAAGCACATAAAGGGGAAGTCTGACACACATATGGAGAGACAGCGTCCATGTGGCACAATATTCTGGTCTTGTGACACAATGGCAACGTTATAATCGCCGTCAGGGGTTAAAATGCATTAGACTTTGGTCTACAAGAATCACTGAATCCTTCCACTTTCTACATGACATTACATTTAACTTTCAACACGCTCATCACCATTCTCTGTTACGTCTTGCTGGCCCGGAAAATCTAATTAATCTTAGTGTTTGGTGTGTTATTACAGTCTGGCAGATCTTAATCTTGTTTCCTTTTGCGGTTTAAACACGTAACCTGCGTCCAACAGTACTACTGTCTACCACCAGATGTCTCAGTTCGTGAGTTAATAACCTGCATACAAATTTTCAGAATTACCCAACGCTGTTCTTACTCACATGTTATAAGGTAAACGAACTGAAACAATATTTTCAAAAGCAGCGCCGAATTTTCATATGCGGGTTTGAAAAGTACAGTGAGACGAAGGTGGAGGAAGACTGTTGGGCGATAACGCAAGCGGCGGTGCGGTCCATCAGGTCAACGCAATTTCGACTGGCTCTGGACCTTACAGGACCGCGATAAGTGGGTCCCTGTGGGTCCCTGTGACCACGGCATGGCGCGTCCTCAGGTCGCGGGTGGAGAAACGGCCTCTAATATGGAGGGTAGATGTGAATATACTGAGCAGTCGCAGACAGCCGACACGGTGTGGTCCTCCAGCTTGGGGGTTGGGCGAAATGCTAACAAATCCGCACCGTAAAAACGTACGATATTAAGAAACTTTTCACAAGGTCTCGCAATTGAACTGTTCTTTTGGGAGCCCAGGATAGGGACAGGCAGCGGGCACTTGTGAGTGCGGTAATGAACCTTCGGGTTTCATAAAATGCGGGGAATTTCTTGACTAGCTGAAAACTTGTTAGTCTTTCAGGAAGGATTCTGCATCATGTAGTTGGTTAATTATTTAAATATTCAGTCAGTCAGTCAGTCAATAAGTAAGTAAGTAAGTTGGATAGTCAATTAGTCAGTTAGTTAGTAAGTTAGTAAGTCAGTCGGGCAATTAGTAAGTCAGTAAGTTAGACAGTCAGTCAGTCAGTCAGTCAGTAAGTTGGATAGTCAATTAGTCAGTTAGTAAGTCAGTAAGTCAGTTGGGCAGTTAGTAAGTCAGTAAGTTAGATAGTCAGTCAGTCAATAAGTCAGTAAGTAAGTTGGATAGTCAATAGTCAGTTAATAAGTCAGTAAGTCAGTCGGGCAATTAGTCAGTCAGTCAGTCAGTAAGTAAGTAAGTAAGTTAGATAGTCAGTCAGTCAGTTAGTCAGTAAGTCAGTAAGTAAGTTGGATAGTCAATTAGTCAGTAAGTCAGTCGGGCAGTTAGTAAGTCAGTAAGTTAGATAGTCAGTCAGTCAGTCAGTCAGTCAGTTAGTTAGTCAGTTAGTTAGACAGTTAGACGGAGCTTCCGGAAAGCAAATATTCCGTAAGCGGCGAGTGTCTGTATGTTGCTTTGTGACACAAATTGTCAGCCTGACAATCCAATCACTTCATTTGAAATTCCCCTTATTTCCTTTCGTATCACGCACAGTGGTTAATTACGAAGTGACGATAGTTATGCTTCACGTCTGATTTGCAATAGCGACAGCAAATTGTGTTTACCAAACCTTAACGACAGCAAAACGAGTACACAACGAAATTACTATAACTGGGTTTGGCAGACCGAAATATTCGCAAGGTGTTACAATTCCGTCCAACGAATTCAAGTCTGCTTCGTTACTGTGCGATGGGTTTGATCAGTCTCCGTCAAGGTCGATAAAATATGCGAATTCCTTTATTTGCAAATTTTAAAACACAGTTATTTTTCGAGTGCAGGTTAATTGGCTTTTGCGAATGCAAAACGGCCTCGTGGGAACAAAATATTGGCAAACATTGCTTTAAAGCACTGACAAGACTGCTTTAAACCACCCTCACAATGTTTTGACACACACTGCTTTAAAGCACCCTCCAAATACCAGCAAAAACTGCTTTAAAGCACACTCACAGAATATTGGCAAGCACCGCTTTAAATCACCCTCAAAATACCGGCAAGCACTGCTTTAAAGCACCCCCACAAAATATTGGCAAGCACCGCTTTAAATCACCCTCAAAATACCGGCAAGCACTGCTTTAAAGCACCCTCACAAAATATTGGCAAACACTGCTCTAAAGAACTCTCACGAATATTAGCGAGCACTGGTTTAAAAAGCACCCTCATAAAATATTGACGAAAACTGCTTTAAAGAGCCCTGATACAATTTTGGCAAATACTGCTATAAAGTTCCTCACAAAATGTTGGCTAAAACAGAAATAAAACACCCTAAAAACGTATAATAATCGGTCTGTTTTTCCATTAGTCAAAGGATATTTAAATCAACACATAGACATTTCAAAATATTTGACACCATACTTAAAAAGTAATTTTTCTGTCCGTTTAATACTAAAGTAAAATATCTAAAATATACATGAATATAACTGTGTCTGTGTCCTCGTACGGGTATAGAACTTGGTCTCTCACATTAAGGGAATAAAACGTTCTGAAAATGTTCGAGAACAGGGTGCTGAGGGAGATATTTGGGTCTACGTGAGTGGCAGTAACAGGTAAAGGTAAAGCAGTCCCGTCACAGGCCTGGAGTGGCCCAGAGGGTTCCAGGAAGTTAAGGTTCCCAGATTACATGACAACGGCACACGATGCTGGTAAGTTTGTCAGCCTTACGCACCGGCCGCCTTTACCCCCATGAAATGCACCTGGTACTCATTTCTGTTAGAGGCTGAGGGACATAGTGCGATCGGAAGGATTTTATGTCAATGAAGAATCGACTGACACTAACTGGGATTGAACCAGCGACCTTCAGATTTGAAGCACAGCGCCTTAACCACTGTGCCACCGCGGTCCCGGCGTAACAGGACACTGGAGAATACTGCTTAATGAGGAGCTCCATGGTTCGTACTTCCCACAAATTATTATTAAGTTGATCTAATCAAGAAGCATGAGGTGGGCGGGACTTGTAGCACGTACGTGGGAGAAAAAATGTATACATGCTATGGGTGGGAGAACAGTGAAAGGAGAAGAAATCTTGGAAGACCTAGAATCAGATGCAGTGATAGCATTGGAACTCAAAAGCACCGGATGTGAATAGGTGGTAGGGATTTAGGTGACCAAAAAACACGGGCAAATTGAACGCAGTTGTGAATGCGGTGAGGAACCTTCGTGTTCCATAAAATGTAGGGAGTTCCTTGACTAGCTGAAAAATCAATTAGATTCTCGAGAAGAACTAGGTAGTACAGAATACTGCTCTTAAATTCTACTTAGTACAATCTACCGGGGTGCTGATAAGTCCTTGGCCCGACCAGGACGGAAATAAGCTCGGAAGAATGTCAGGGAAGCGCGAGATTTCAACAACATTGAGACGCGAGCTGTCATCAAGTCTCCCCCCCC
>Ga0123352_10016078_pt1 | contig 11913 bp, 5 predicted proteins | sample TergutLab28metaG_FD_89700 | JGI IMG/M metagenome (GOLD analysis project Ga0123352, IMG submission 89700) | Labiotermes labralis P1 segment gut microbial communities from Petit-Saut dam, French Guiana - Lab288 P1 | ecosystem: Host-associated > Arthropoda: Insects > Digestive system > Gut ...
ACCTTGGACGAATCTATGACGGTTGTCGATTAATACATATTGTTGCCCGTGGCTCAACAGCCCCTCATGGACCAGGGCCTCCTCATTATCGAGGCTTCATAATCACACTCAGACACACCACATTCGGTAGGAGTCCTCTGGACAAGTGATCAGCCCGTCGCAGACACCTCTACTTAACAACACACACACAACACGCACAAAACACACAACAAAACACACACACAAGACACAGACATCCATGCCCCAGCAGGTTTCGAAACCACCATCCCAGCAAGCGAGCGGCCGCAGACCCCCCGCCCTAGAACGCGCGGTCACTGGGATCGGTACACAAAATCCATAAATAACCAAAATAAATGAAAAAATAAATTATTTGAAGTTCGGCTTAAAAACTATGACGGTTCCGCGCACGCTCGTCTGTCCTATAATTTATTACTCTCACCCAGAGACATTTAGGCTGTAAATGGCTTCACGCCTCAGTTACAGGTTCGATAACTGAGTGGTAATGCAGACAGAAGTACAGCAGTAAGAACATAGAAAATTGGGCACTGGAATTGTAAAACGGAAACAAAAGAACGTGCTGATAACAAGAACCATAAGCATTTCAAACCACACTAAATCATCTGAAAAGTTTCAGCTTTCCCCATCAAACTCACCCCCTTTAACTTCCTCCCTATTTAAATCCAGCAATTTAGCCACCCCAACAAGCAAGCCAGAAGGTTCTCTAAACCAAACACCATCCGATCATCTGTCTGATATCCTGCAGTTACACCACGTACATTGGGGGTCGGTAGCACGGTTTGATCAGATCGGCACGTACACGCGTGGTCACGCTATAATCACATCTGAAGTCACGATTTCACACACGTCCCAATACAAGCCGCAAAAAGTGGGTGGGGGGGGGAGGCCAGTCGAAGTATCGTGGCGATAAAAATAATACCTAAGTCTATAGTAGAGTGACCAATAGACACAATGTGGAAACACGAAGTGATAGCGGGCACAGGTAGAAACTTGCTCACTTTGCACACACGTTCTGGCTAGATGTGTTAATGTAGGTAGCTCTTAGCCTCCTTCACTGCCGCTTGAACTCAGTTATCAAAGTTCGCTCATACACACCATCAGTCCACGTTCATATTTAGATTAAGATATTCTGTGATATTTCTAACGATCCGTGACTGAAACGTATTAAAAACTAACACGTATACATAGACTACTCTCACTCCCAGAAACAAAGCCTCACGGACTCTGATCGAATGTCGAATGATCAACTGGACATACAACCATTGAAAATGAGAAGAATGCGCTCTTTCGAAACGTTGAGCACCAATCGCCCACTGAGGCGGCTCATTGTTTCCGAAGAACAGACTTCAACTGGGCTGAAACGAAAACCACCAAAACAAGCAACCAATCAATCAACTAAGCCACTTGCCAAACACATAACTGCATGATCATCTAGCAGCAGCGTCAGCTCATTAGGACAAACCACAATATGTCCTTACGAACTGCCCATATCTCTATGTAACTCAAATTTTCTGCTGTTCACGGAAACATTGAAACATCTTTGGGAATTGCTGACCTTCGTTACCCTCCGTCCTACCCAGGTTTCGCACTTAGAGTCACGTCATATTCTTCGCGATACACACCCACAGCGGGATCTACTCTAATTGTCAAGGAACCCAACTACAAGTTTGCTTGCAGATTGTACCCACAGGAGGGAAAAACTAAATCATATCCGTGACAAGACTGATATTTAACAACTCTCACGGTGAAGAATCAGACTGCTATTTTTTTTAATCTGGCCGATGACTGGTGATTCCATCTGGCGTACTTTGTGACGTTTACTGACGTCAGAATAAATTGCATATCGTGATGTCAAGCTCAGCAAAATGTATGAACATTACTGAGTTCAGGTGCAAGGCAATGGAACCTACTTACGAAGGTACACAGGCTTACATTAGCGGCAAATAACGCGGAAGCGAAAATACTAATCACTGTAAGTAGAAGGAAAATAAATGACTGATAACATAACTTACTTACTTAATTACTACATGGAGCAGATCCTTCTTTAGTCAAGAAATTCCCGGCATTTTTGTGGAACCCGAAGGTTCATTACCGCATCACAAGTGCCCGCCACCTGTCCCTATCCCTGGCTTTCTGTGCCAATATTTCGTAACAAGATACGTTTTTACGGTGAGGAGTTGTTAGCACCTCGCCCAACCCCGAAGCTGGAGGACCACCCCTTGTCAGCTGTCCGCGACTGCTTGTTCAATATATTCGCAGCTACCCTCCTCATCGGAGGCCGTTCCTCCATCCGCAACCTGAGGAGGCGCCATATCGTGGTGACAGGGAACTAACAAGATATTTTAATGTTAAACTGTAGTCCCTAAGCACTTGTGAGTGCGGTAATGAACCTTCGGGTTCCACAAAATGCGGGGAATTTCGTGACTTGCTTAAAACCGGTTAGCTGCTCAAGAACAACTCTGCTCCATGGAGTAAGTAAGCAAGTAAGTAAGTGAGTGAGTGAGTGAGTGAGTACTGTAGTTCATAAAATCTACGTACGCCCACGTTTTATTTGCAAGTGTTAAACGGGTCCTCGCAATGAACACTGCCAAAACCTTGGCTTCTTATCAAAAAGATGGGTACCTCATTGAGAATCTGAGAAGGGACTACGTTATGGGCCCCAGAAAGGAACACGTTTTGGAGAAATACAAAGTATAAATTTTATATTTGTAGTTCCGTGCATCGTAATTCTATGTTGAAGAAATCCAACAAGATGCAACTGTAAGCAGATATTTGTTTACTGCTAAATTACTCTACATGTTTCGGGCGCCCATCATCAGGAGTACATAAAACTGTGGTCGTAGCCTCTGATACTTTACAGTATGATACGTACCAGAGGTTGCATCTACAGTTTTATGTACTCTTGATGATGGTCGCGATGGGCGCCCGAAACATGTAGAGTAATTTAGCAGTAAATAAATATCTGCATACAGTTGAATCTTGTTGGATCTCTTCAACCTACAAAATATAAATTCATGAAAATGAGAAATACGAACTAAATTATCAGGAAGTTAAAAACCTGGAAATGTAAAGGTTACGAAAAGAAGAGGTCACAGCAAAGTTTAAATAAAAAAGCTTAAATAGAATAGCTGAATAGTTCCTTTAAAAAAGAGAAATGTTAACAGAAAGGAGACACTAACGAATTCCACGAAGATCCCAATAACCTCAGCACAAGTCAAGAAATGTAAAGCGATTTCAGATCTTCAAACGGATAGCTGCAGGTTTCAAAAACAAGCACTGAGTTGAGTTCAAAGACGTAGGCGTTGTTCTTGATGAAACCATGAATAACTGGGCAACCTCTGAACCGTCCCTTGCCGAAAGATACGACCCGAAGACACTAACACTCCTAACGAATATGGCTCGAGTCTCCTTGCTCTCTCCAAAAAATGTCGTGTCTTAATCGCAAAATGTGTGCCAGGCCGGCGGTAAAATACGAAAGCAATAAAATGCGAATCTTAAAAGAAGTCTTTAAGTGGTTTCAATGCACGCTAACAGGGGTTCGATCTTCTGCTAACGCAACAGGCTTCGGTGGCTAAATTACAGAAAGCGCTCTTCAGTTTCCGAGGTGCAGTTACCTACTTCACTAAAATACAACACGGTAGGTTTAACGTACAATTGTGAGTGTTGTATTTTGTCCGGTAGAGGTCTCTGCGACGGGCAGATCACTCCTCCAGATGAGTCCTACGGAGTGCCGTGTGTCCAACTGAGTGTGATCTCGAAACCTAAAAAATGAAGGGCCTTGGAACATTGAGGCTGCCGAGCCATGAAAAAGAAACGAATAACGAAGACGGTTTAACGTTTGCATAAGATCATAACCAAAGGAGATTCAGGTTTCAGCCACACAAGTTCACTACACAGGAAACTTGGGAATTGGCTGTGGACAGGGGAAGGGTGGGAGAGGATATGGACTTGACATACAGGTTGAGAGAAAAATCTCGCTAAAAAAAACAGATCTGGAGTTTCCAAAATTTAGGCTACGCTTCAAAATTTGATTTACGCTCTTTTTCACGCCATATATTATTCGTACTACGTTTCCTGGAAAAAATCAGGAAGGCAAACTTGCAGAACGAGGTGATGGTAGTCTCTGTCCTGAGGATTCCCGTATTTTAGGATCTGAATGCCGTGAATGTCGGTATAGAAGCACCAACGTTTCGGAGGTTCAGAGTGACTGCCTCTTCAGGGTAGACGCAGGTAACACGCACTTGCACAAACTCGGTACCTATTACATATCACTCTACACGGCGTCAAGTCCCGGAAACGAGAATCATCGTCATCGTCGCTGCGAGAACTGCATACCACGCGTCTCTACATGTGTATTACAAGTAGTATCACCAGAGACGATAAATTTACATACACGCCGCCAATTCCACCGGGCGACATGACCCGTGAAAACGATTACAGCGTCAGAAATAATTATTTACTGTAGAGGAAGCCCTGGCTAAGTACTGTCGTTCTAATTACGGAGACAGGCGGGCAAACTTCTAAGAAATCTATTTTCGTTCCACATAAAGGAAAGAGTCACACAGGATAGGAGCTGGCGCCTCACATGTGAGGTACAGCGCCCCTGCACGTTCACACACCTAACACACTTCCAAATCCCAAAATTCTACGTTGCGTCTCCACTGTAAATCAGCATATCTAACGCCCCGAAAACTGTGGCAGGTGGAATGAAATTGCAGCACTGCTGATATCGTTGGAGTTAATTATTCGGCTGTTTCATTTCTTTGTACCAATTACTAAAGTTACTGGCATGGGATATGAGATAGTGGGTTGTAAACAATTTGAAGGTTAGCGAACTTTGTGCGCTCAATATATGTGCATTACAGAATACTTTAACCTATATGATGAGGGATCGCGGTAGCACAGTGGTTAAGACGCTGTGCTACAAATCCTTCCGATCGCACTATGGCCCTGGGGTCGACTCCGCCTTTAACACAAATGAGTACCAGGAGTATTTCCTGGGGGTAAAAAGCGGCCGGTGCATAAGGCTGACAACCTACCACCATCCTGTGCCGTTGTCACGAAATCTGCGAACCTTAACTTCCTCGAACCCTCTGGGCCTGTCCAGGCCTGTAATGGGACTGCTTACCTTTATATTTTTTTTATACTTATATGATAAACCAACAAATGCAAATTTATAATAATGTTCAGTCACGTGTTATTATCAAGTGTAACATCCAGTGGTTTTATTATTCCCTTTAGTACAATTATCTGTTTAGTGATTACACATTGCGTTCCGAAAGTCGCTGTGCACGTAGGCTACGGTATTGTCCAGTTGAAATGTGACGGCACACGATGACGCACGGGAGGGGAAGTTCGGAAAGTCGCTGTGCACTTAATAAAAGGTGTTGGAAGTGATATCCATGAGCGTCTAAACAAGCCTGAACTTCCCTCCCGTGCATCACCGTGTGCCATCACATTTCAACTGGACTCTACCGTAGCCTAAGTGCACAGCAACTTTTCGAACACACTGTATTGTTACAAGACACCCTGATAAAGGCCACTGAAGTGGCCGAAACATGTTGCTGGAAAATAAAAACAGGTGGTAATATGTGATTGAACATATTCATCATAAATGTGCATTTGTTGGTTTGTTGATTAGTATTCAGTTTGTATCAAGACTCTCCGTTTCAGCGTCAGAGTTTGTGTTTTGCCGATAAGATGCAAACATCATAACTAAAGATGGTTGCGTTAAGAATTGTTACACAAATATCGTGGCAGCCTGGAAAAGCATTATCCAGAGATAAGCCTCAAGATACTAGGAAGATCCAAGAAGAATTAAGTGTAGCCTGGCGATAACCACATCAAGATTGGAAAAGGCACCTCTCACGGCTGTTTTGGTGAACGAGGAACTGGAAAAGTCGCTGGTTTCTGCATTCAGAGAGCTATGTTCCCTGTTGCAAGGCCGTAATCGCCAGTTGAATTCAGCCTATTCACATCGATTCCTAGTTCTGCAAAGAGTAAGTTTAGCATTAACTTCCCATCTACCTCCCTGTCTCCCCCATAGTTAGTATATCCTCCTCTCAGTTAAACCATCTAAAACGATGCATGCACTTCAGTTTACAAAGTGTTCAGGTACGTAAGGGCGCAACAAGCCGGGAGGTCGCGGGTTCTATTCCCGATGGTGTTACTGGAATTTTTTATTGACACAATTCTTCCGGCCGGAATACGGCCCTGGGATTGTCTCAGCCTCTAACAGAAATGAGTACCAGGAATATTTCCTGGGGGTAAAGGCTGCCGGTGCCTAGGGCTGACAACCTTACCATATTAATGTGCCGATTGTCTTGAAATCTGGGAGCCTCACCCTGCTGGAACCCTCAGGGCCTGTCCAGGCCTGTAATGGGATTGCTTTACCAAGTACGTAAGGCATTTCTACACTTTTAGCGTCTTACGAAGTACATTATGAGAAACGATTCCGTACCTGATGCCAACAAGAGCTTCCCAGTTTTAATCTCCTCCTAATTTCTGGAATACGTCGCATGCATTATCTCAGTTGTTCGCCCTGCACATCTCTTGTACTTATGCACATGGCCGCGATAAGCAAGTGCATCATTCACAATGATGTATTGTTTGGCGCTTGTATCGCCGGTAGCTAAGTCTAATATGGGGCGCCGGAGAAAGGGGGTGGGTGAAGTTGGCTGTATCACAATGCAGTTGGTGGATAATGAGTTGGCCAGAAACCAAGAAAGAAGCCGACTGCCTGCCGTCAACTACTGTACATACAGAGTGCGAGAGAGAGAGAGATATCTAGGGTAGAATGCGGATAACTGGCTGACAAAATTTGCTATCTTTGGAACTGTTCAGTAAAGACACTCCATGTTTCCAGTCTTGCTCTGTCACATCCCCCCTCCCCCCCATCCCAAATTTACGCAAATTCTAACAGACAGAAAAGCGACCAACTTCAAACACTGACAGTTTTTGAAATGTTACTGTAAAGAGCGGAGTTGTACCTTCTCATAACACCTGCTATCCGAGACCTGCGTTCTTGTGGGATTTTACGCAGCGTAGAATGGTAGTTACTTATCGACGTTTCGGGAAAACCTATCGGTCCCACCTGGATTGGTTGACCTATCAAGATGGAACCGATAGGTTGTTCCGAAACGCTGGGACGAAACTACAACTCCACGCTGCGCAAAACCCCACATGAGCGCGGGTATCGTTCACACTTCGCCGGAAGTCCAAACCATGCACTTGCGATCCGACTTAAAAAAAAATAGCAAAGGGCGAAATTCGTAAATTATTCAAACAAACTTCATACCTCCCCGGAGACAAACTGTCACCACCTTTGAAAACCGAGAATCTTTTGGATTAATAGGCGTTCCAGACATGTGGTTTCAGTGACTGTACGGCTGACTTCAAGCAATGCTACAGACTCTACATTCTTGGTCACCACCAACGAACATGTGGTTATATTCCCCACAGATTACTGGTTCCTAGCCCTTTCCACACAAGGCACTAATTGGAAACCATGTGCGATGACTCGTGAGGTTAATGGCAGTGCTACAGTTTGAAATAATACATGGCCTTATCTTTCGTCGCTGTATCAAAACCCCTGAATGAGTCCCAGCCATAAAATCTAACAACAGGCTGTTACGTGCTTAGCATGGCCCTCACTTTCCGTCGTAAATTTGCACTAGAAATGCAAGTTCCTTCAGTCATTTTCCCACGTGGGTTCGCATTTGTTTAAAAAGATAAAGAACTTTTAACCTCGGTTTAACTTTTCGTCGCAACATCTGCGGCAGCCGAAGTCAACGAAGTATGACTATGGCCCATCTAACCACAGTTACGCCTACCGTCGGGACAGCATCAGTAGCAGTATAGTACGATTATGGTCCATTTTACATCGGTTTCCCATACCACCGAAACAAAACTGACTGGAAGCCGTATATAGTACGATTACTGTCCACTAATCCCGCCAACACCCCCACCCCCTACTCATCGACGAAACACAATCGACAGTTCTGCATAGAACAGTTATGGGCCACTTAACCTCGGTTTCCCCTACCGTTGCAACAACAGCAGTGGCAGCGGCGTATTGGGTGATCGATCGACAGGTCAGGCAGGCACTTCTCTTGCACTCTAGCGTGTTGTGCCCATGTTGACAACATGCAGATAGTGGCAGCCGCCACCCCCACAACAACAGCAGTCAGAAAACCAAATCACTGCATTAACAAAAGCACTAAAATATCTAAGTTTCCATTTTGGAACCTGAGAAGTAAAAAAAAGCCAAAACTACAACATACACATTTTTGGAGCCGGAAGAACAACTCGTGAAATTCGGCGAGGACACAGAAATCGGTAAGGAATCTGTTTTATAGTCAAGATGTTCCGTAAAAAGGTAAAGTGATCCCGTCACAGGCCCGGTGTGGCCTAAAGGGTGAGTAGAGGTATAGCTCTACTCTTCCATGACAGCGGCACTAGAAGGGGGTGAGTGGTCATCAGCACGCCCCGGCCGCACTTTACCCCCGGGAAAGACCCGGTACCCATTGTACAGTAGGCTGGGTGGGCCCCAGGGCCGGTCTGGACGGGTGGAAAATCTCGTCCCTACCGGGATTCGATCCCGGACCGTCCAGCGCGTAGCTCAGTCGCTATGCCGACTGAGCTACCCGGCCCATAAGATGTATAATTGTATTTTTTAGGATACATTTTTTGAGAAGCAAGTGGATGCGGATGGTCTTCCACTTGGTCTTTCCAACTTGAGTTCTTTGACTCCGGTGCCGATGACTGTAATTCACAAACTCAGTGGAAGCGTCCTTCTTGAGAAAGTAACAGAAGCACAGGTGGTCAAGTAACAGCCCGCCTTTTTTACAATCTGGATATCCGTTCCCTCACACACAACTGAGCTACTCTTAAGCCTCGGACGGACATCGTTCAGCGTTAACTGCCAGATGGTCTCGACGAATACATAATTCTATCCGTAAGAGTCTCAATTCCGATTCTGATGGCCGCACTGTTTAAGGCGTAGGTCTGCGGCCACTCGCTTGCTGGAAATGCGGGTTCGAATCCAGCCGCGGGATGGACATCTGTCTCTTATTAGTGTTATCAGGTAGAGGTCTCTGCGTCGTGCTGATTATTCGTCCAGAGGAGTCCTACCGAGTATGGTGTGTGTCACTGAGTGTGATCTTGAAGCCTCGATGAGGCCCTGGACTACTGGAACTGTCGCGCCATAAAAAAAAAAGACTCCCATTGCTGGGCAGGTGGCATTAATTGTCCGACAGCCTTTACAAGTACGTACTTTCACTTGTAAGAGGGCTCTCAGAGTTTGACGGATAACGTTACTCGTCAAACGACGTGTAAATGTACATACTTTCACCTATACGAAGGCTCTGACAGTGTGACAGATGGCGTTACTCATCAAACGGCCTGTAAATGTACATACTTTCACCTATACGAAGGTTATGACAGCTGACAGATGGCGTTACTCATCAAACGGCCTGTAAATGTACATACTTTCACCTATACGAAGGCTCTGACAGTCTGACAGATGGCGTTATTCATCAAACGGCCTGTAAATGTACATACTTTCACCTATACGAAGGCTCTGACAGTCTGACAGATGGCGTTACTCATCAAACGGCCTGTAAATGTACATACTTTCACCTATACGAAGGCTCTGACAGTCTGACGGATGGCGTTACTCAACAAACGGCCTATACATTTACATGCTTTCACATATCCGGAAAAAGTGCCTCTCCGGAACCCGACACACGTTGTAATCGTGACGCAACACGACAAATGCATACCAAGAAACTTCCCGTTGTACTGCCACCGCCCCTTCCCAACAGCAACATAAACTGCCAAACAGATCAGGCAATATTGTTTCCCACATTTTATTTAAATTCCGTTTCAATTTATGGGTTACGTAAAACGCTGATACTTTTAAGTCATGCTGCAACTGTGGCTAAACATACGCATTACAACAATGATACCGGCGCGTTTCAGGAGCGTTTCTTTTTTACTGTGTGGGCCTTCCGTGCTTTTAAAATGGCTCGTGCCGCATAGGCTAATGCTAATCCTGCCTGACCTGCTGCTGACCGTTATAAATAAAAATGTACAGGGCAGCAGAAATTGCGTGACAGATAAAAATCACTGCGCGACAGTGTCCCAGAACCAAAGGTAGGGGGGGGGGGGGACTGCCGCAATAACAACCCTAGGATCCGCGACAAAACACAGGTCTTAAGCACTTTATAAAATCATGCATATTCCGCGATGAAACCAGAAGGCAGAATAGTGCAGTCGGTACAGTGACTAGGCCACGTGATGCACGACCGAGAAATCATGGCTTAATCCCCTCCAAGGATGAGATTTTGCTGTTCTCCGAAGGGTCCAGAGCGAACATGGGGACCAATCACTCTCTTATTCAGTAACTGGGGCTCTTTTCGCGGAGGTAAAGCAGCCGAGGCGTGAAACTGACAGTTCGTATTCATCTAGTTCCAAGGTTAAGAATGTGTAGCGCAATACCTCAACTCCTATAGATGGAGCGCACAGGGACTGCTTGACCTTTACCCTTACCATGCAAGTAACTCAGTATCGTGTTCAGAGGCTTCGTCAGGCCCATTCTTCCAATTACTTTCTGTATGTCGGTAGTTTATTTAAGGAAGATTCCAGTACCTCACAGTGTGTAGGGTCGAATGGTAGGATACTTACTGGTAATTCCAGAACTGGGAACGATGTGGAAGGAAGTGATAAGCTAATATGAGGGATGGATCAAAACCACACAAATCCTCAATATTGTCAGTTCCCAGACCGAGATATGAAGCTGAGACTTCTGGAACCGTACCGAGAAGCCATTCATTCTGTCTCCGCACTCAGGACCTATTTGTTGTCCTGTTCTTTCGTTTTCCAGTGCCATAGTGTTGTTTAGTTGCTCAAAGTTTCAAAGTGCATATATTAACAAATATTGGTAGATTTAGCATTTCATTTCCCTACCCTGAAATCAAATTTGGTTATGATTATGGGGGGAATAAGTAACACGTCTTCGGTACATGGCATTTCATGCTTTGAAATGAGAGTTTTAGAAGGTTATAAGGTTTGTGGCAGGATACAGAGAAACTCGCGTGCCTCTGATTAGTGCTTTTCTTGCCACACGACTCACGAGTAATCGGGCAACGTAACGTGGCAATGGTTTGGATATCGCGATTATGTCAGTCGGTGGGTCTTGTGCACAGCAGTGTCTAAAATACGCAAGTGTACTTCAGCCGTTTGTTGGAATTTTGAAAACATGAACTGTCTGCACTGATTACTTGTTTTAAGGGAAAAAACAATCATGTAATACGTCCATCGATTTATATATTATTACAGCCGTGTAAAAGTCTTTATTCAAACTCGCAGCAAAGTACAACTGTTTGTTTCTGTGGCGCTCCAGTCCAAATTGGGCGTAGGCCGCCTCAAACTTCGGGTTTCTAGATCACACACACACACACACACACACACACACACACACCGGTAGGACTACTCTCCAGAAGTGTGATCAGTTCGTCTCAGAGGCCGCTACCAACACAACACACAACAAACCGAAGAGGCGAACATCCATGTCCTCAGTGTGATTCGAACCCGCAGTCCCAGCAATCGAAAGGACGTAGACGTACGCCTTAGAGCGCAAGGCCACCAGGATCGGCTATACCATTTTGGTTGCAGCAGTAAATTAATTGATTAGACACACATAATGGCGGACATCTTTATACGTCACTGTTAACCTCTCCACTGAAACAATAAACTTTTGAGACTAATCATATAATTGAATAAAGAGAGACCAACTTGATGTCACTTGCTTTTTTATTTCATTATTTAATGCTCAACATGTTTCGGATGTTAATACATCCATCCTCAGGAGCTTGCGACTTATTTGTTGAGTTA
>Ga0123352_10016079_pt1 | contig 11912 bp, 6 predicted proteins | sample TergutLab28metaG_FD_89700 | JGI IMG/M metagenome (GOLD analysis project Ga0123352, IMG submission 89700) | Labiotermes labralis P1 segment gut microbial communities from Petit-Saut dam, French Guiana - Lab288 P1 | ecosystem: Host-associated > Arthropoda: Insects > Digestive system > Gut ...
ATGCCCATCATCAGGAGCTCGAGACTATACTTGTGTTATTGCCGCATATGGTGTGTAATGCCTTGGTTGCTGGTGGTCGGTTGTTACAAGCAACCAAGGCATTACACATATACGCGGCAATAACACAAGTATAGTCTCGAGCTCCTGATGATGGGCATATATGTGCCCGAAACATGTTGAGCAGATTATAAGTGCAATAAAGCATTCAGTAGCATCTAGTTGGTTTTCTTCTCCACGCTTATACTACGATACACGGACAAACACACATCAAATTTTTACCATATCTAATCTGAGAGATCTCTTACTCTAGTAATGCTGTTATTTATATCATTCTTGGCAGAGTAATTCAGTAGGCCTATTAAGGCTCTGAGCCTTAAATCTGTCGAATGTAACCTCAAAGATTCCAAACGTCACCGACCTTGTAATTCGTTTTACGACGAGGGCTCTTATCTTTAGGACTATTACCCTGCTTAGCCTGGCTAACAAATCCCGGGGATTCGAAGGAACGTTATTTGTTCATCTTCAAGTGTTCACCCACTTTGCGCTCTAGATTAAGTCAATATGACTATTCAAAACGTCCCCAAATACATACCAGTGAACACAGTCTGATATCACAGAAGATTCAAACTTTAGGCAACATTCCTGTGAAAAACTGAAACGTCACATGATACAGAATCACCAGTTTGTGACGCATGTTGGTTTCGAAACTTCTGAAATGAATTGTGATGGAAGAACAGAATATTGGTCATGTAGAATGAAAAGGTAAAGTTCTAGCGTGCGTGCCAAGGAGCGGTCAGAGAGGAGCAGATATAGCGCTACTCAGTCTTAACATCGGCGCCACGTGGAAGTCAGTGGCCGTCACACTCCGGCCGCTTTACCTGCAGAGAACAAAGGAACAACCCATTGCGTTACAGGCTGAGTGGCTGGTCTGGACGTGTTTGGAAATGAAAAAATCTCCTGCCCTAACCGGAATTCGAACCCCGAATCCTGCAGACCGTAGACTAGTCGCTAACTGACCAATTTTCTATGGACCCCGTATAACATGTAGCCAGTTACAAAAACAATCTATTCGGTCACCTGATAAAAACCAACGTTCTTGTAAACTTATAATTAAAGAAAATTAAAATTGAGGCTTAACAAATAGATATTCTTAGTGCTCTTTCCACAGTACGATGACCAAATTTTCTCACGTACTTAACTACCAGCTGAATAATTTAGCCTTTAAATCCATTAGCGAATTTACCCCTGTGTAGGAGACTAGACAGTCACTCTACTCAGTTGGCAACGAATTTTGAATAAATCATTTCACTAGCTTTGCGAACTTTCCTGGTAACCTGAGGCAAGTCACGCCTAGTTTCAGTGTATCTCCACAGCAAATAAACAGTAATTTTCTGCCGTTTTATGTCGAAATTACAAAGATTAATATTCTCTGGATGTAAATATGGACCACAGGACCGTTTTATGCTCGCGGTTCAGTCCCACGCAGTCACCAACACGTTCCTCGGAGTTAATGTGCCGTTAAGGTGAAACCGTTTCTAAAACCACCAACACTAGAACTATTTTTTGCATTGTTGAAGGTATTTATTCCAATTTCCGAGGGACGATGAGTCTTACAACAAACAGGTAACCGTCCAAAAAACTTCTATCAGTACGGAAGCGCGAGTACGACAGATTTGTTTATAATTTTGGTTTGTCGTGAGTTTTGAAGCTCTTGCGTTGGTGAGTGACGTCTGATCTTATCTTTTTTGATGGTTGTTTGACCTGCATCATCCTCATGAAATAAAGTGAAATGCTAACGTGATGCAACTAGGTAATTTTATTGATATATTCTTAGCTCGACGTGTTTCGAGTAAGTACGCCCATCATCAGGAATATTAGATGTTGAGTTGCAGCATATGGCTTTCTGCACCGAGTTTTTGGATGGGTGGTGTTCTTGAAAGCCGCTGCGTAGGTCGTGTGTACGGTGCGGATGGTGCTGTGCGACTCACAGCACCATCCGCACCGCACACACGACCTACGCAACGACTCTCAAGACCACCATCCATCCACAAACTCGGTGCAGAAAGCCATATGCTGCAACTCAACATCTAATGTTCCTGATGATGGGCGTATATAGCCGAAACATGTCGAGCTAAGAATATATCAATAAAATTACGTAGTTGCATCAAGTTGGCATTTCACTTTATTTCATTCTTATCTTCTTCTTGGATTCTTCACTTTTGAAGATGGGACAGATAGCTTGTTCCGAATTACCAATACTCGCTGCGTAATGGCCCAGAAGAGCGAAGTTCTCATCCATTTCGCGGCGGAAGCCTGAAACCACGCTTAATGTTATCCAGGCTCTGACGCTGAGTAGTCTGGTAAAAATATATCGACGTTTCGGAGAAGCCTACTGTCTTCATCTCCAAATATTCTGCCATGCAGATGGAGGCCTCAGGTTGCCTCTAATCGTCTATAAATTTCTACCGTATTACACTGAGTAACATCCCATGGAGCCAGTAATAATTTTTATTTTATACGCCTTTGTGCACAAATTTAAATTACTGAATTGAACTTTTATGTTCTAAATAATTAAGTTCAAACACGACAGTCATAACAGACTTGGTAACTGTTATTATACTGCACAGTGCGGAACAGAAGAGGCTTTAAAATTTGTATTCCTTTTCAAACATTTAGCATCACGATGATCATAGTAGTGAGAATGAGGTGAGGGAGGCACGTGACAAACGTAATAGGAAAGAAATAGGCCTGTCTACGAAATATTCGTAAGAAAAGCTGAAAGAAACAGGCCACTTAACATACAAATACATATATCGCTGGAGTAAAATTGTTAGGAGGCTGCCTCCGCTAACGTCAGAAATAAAGAGACCACATGGAAGACCTCAGCATAAACAGGAGGATATTAAATGGTCTTAAAAACTGGGTGTCGATCTCAGTTGACGCGCGGTCTAAGGCGTGGGTCTGCGGCCGCTCGCTTGCTATGATTGCGCATTCGAATCCTGCCTAGGGCATGCAAATCTCTCTGTTGTGAGTGTTGTGTGTTGTCAGGTAGAGTTCTGTGCGTTGGGTTTATCACTCGTCCAGAGGAGTCCTACCGACTGTGGTGCGCCGTTGTGTGATCGTGAAGCCTCGACAATGAGACCCAGGCCCACGAGGGGCAGTCGTGCCATGGGAAAAAATTGTGTGGGATTATAGGTGGGATTATGTTGGCAGGATTCACCTGGCTATCAGAAGCAGGCTGTTTTGAACAGTGTAATGGGTCGTCGGATTCCGTGATATGGGGCGCATTTCTTTACGAGCTTACAACTGTTATTTGCTTGACAGTGACAGCCCACTGAGGGAGGTAGTGTGAAAAGCAAAGCTAACCTGCTTCCGGAACCCATCTGCTGTGTTACTCCTCTGCGAAGCACAGAAATGCCAGACGCCTGAACTGCAGGATACTCAAAATTCCCGTACTACGCAACGCAGCTGTACGTCTTCTCACTGCATACAGCCACAACACAAGCGGCACTTTGTTACTGATATCTCTTGCAAGAGAAGGTCAACTAATTTCAGTTGTTCACTGGCAACAAGATATTTATGAGCATTAGCTAACTGATTCATATTGTAAGTACCTCAAGGGGAGAGACTGGACACTAAACAGCTAGTGTAATAATGAGCTTTAGATCCCAGGCGATTTGTGCTGAATCTTGTATGAGTTTGTGTGTTGGGAACACTGCACACAGCAAAGCGCCTCGGAACTAACACGCTAGTAGGGCGAAGCTAAACGCAGGTACTGTATTCACATAGCCCACTGCCTCTAAAGACGTGCTGCTGCTACTAATGCATTTCTGTCGATTCATAATGATCAATATATTGTGGGGTATGGCGCCGTGTTTATCTCCACAGCAACACGCAATTTTTATTGTCTGAAACCACCTAGTTCTTACTGGCCAGGGTCGAGTGAAACTCGACAGCACTTTCCGTTTTATCAGATTAAATGTAGAACTCAAACGGACATGTTATTTTACAGAGTTTTATGCTGATTTTTCCTAAGCACCTGCCACTTAAAGGCTGCTTTTGAAATTCGGAGTTTGGAGATTTTGTGGAATATTAATTTGGAACAGCCTCGTTGAATTTGCCGTAACAATTTGGACTGCTAAAGCTTAGAATTTAAGGTGATGGGATTTTAAACGCCAAATAGTTCCACACTAGAACGGTCAACGCAAGAAACGTTTTGTGTAATGTGGAAGGGGTTCAGAATGTGGGCAGTTTCACACCCACTTCCACTACACACCGTCATAACTTGTAGAATAGCAGATGGGTAACTTCGCATTGATGACGTTCCTCTGAGGTTTTACACCGTGTATTAAAATCCATTAGTTCCAGCGTTTCAGAGGAACTTGTTGTCTCCTTCTTCATGGTAATTTAACTTGGTTCAGGTGGATACTGAAGTGAATGGGAAGAATCCTTCTACAGCAAATCCAGTCACGGGCAGTGCGTTCTTTATAACCTCAGAACGAATCCACCATATTATGCAGTTTAAGAACACAGAAGAAAATCGTCTGATTCATATCCACCGTGATAACCTATGCGGTACAATATTACAGCAACTCCATTCAACATCTGTGTTTGTCATTCCCTCGCATTATTCTGTACACTCTCAAAGTTCCTGCCTGTGTACCTACATTTCTGCGACTGTGTAGTACATAATGACGCTGAACACGGAACACCGCCAGGTGTTGCACATTCCGCTGATGGAAGATGTCTGTTGATACTTCAACAGGGAATGTCAAATGCCACATCTCATTACCCTAAACTCTTTCTTTTTTGCTTTTATTCATTTATATTATTATATCTTTCCTCTCTTTATTCTTTCAAAACTAACTGCCTGAAACAGCGTCCTTTTCGAAAAGCTAACCGTTCCTCAGCTAGTCAAGAAATCCCCCCTGTTTCATTCTACCGTTTTACAAGTGTTCGTCAACTGCCCAAATTTTGAAAAGAGATCAATTCAGTCCTCGTCCTCCAAACTTTTTTTTCTTTAAGATACACTTTTGGTGCGTTAGGAAATTTGCGAGAAGACTGTAAGCTTCATCACATCTGTGCGTCCGTTTCCGCATGGAACAGCTCGGCTCCCTCTGCAAGGATTTTCATGAAATTTTATGTGAATATTTTTAGAAAATCTGTAAAGAAAATTCAAGCTTCATTAAAATCTGACAAGAATAACAGGTATTTTACAAGAAGACGTATTTACATTTATGATTATATCTCGCTCATTTCTTCTCAGGAAAAGAAATTTTTTGGACAAAATTTGTATAGGACAATCAAAAAAAAACAGTTTATGTTCAATAAATATTTTCCGAAAAAACGCACTGTTTGCGAAATAAGGCGAAATAATGTGGTACAGCCAGACAGGCCACAGATGACAATATAATAGAGCATGCGCATTGCATGCTGGATGGCTAAGGCTAAAACACACACTCAGAATACGTAATATTTTGTTGCTTTTCCATGGCAACGCGAACGCGCCTAGATGTTACGTTTATACGTGCATTACCTGTCTTGTTATATTTTCTCCCACTCCGTTAAAATAGTGAATTAATTTAAATATTTACTGGCCAGATAGCATGGTTTCGCACACGGAACTGTCACGTGTGAATCACGTGAAATTACACTTTTTTCCAATGAAGCGGCCTAAGCACGACAAAGGCACCTACACAGTCGAACATAAACATTATTATTATGTTGTCAATACATAGGCATATATACATTTTACGTAGTGTCGGTTGTTTGGGAGGACTTAAAATTTGTCGCAGGTGTGACTCATTACCTAGTTTGTGCACACGCTTGTTTCGGTAACTGAAGACGCAGGGTGTAATGCAAACACTTGTGCTGCTTCTAAGAACATTTGCTGTGGATGAAGTGAAGACCGTGACAACGTCTGCTGTTAAACATCTCAGAGTTCCAGACAGGAATGCACCCCCTTCGTCTCTAAAGACGAAAAGCAGAGCAGCTAGAGAAAAAAGCGCTTGTCTCGGACGGCACAAAGGTGAACATTTCTACCCAGTTGTTGCTTGGTAGCAATCTGGTTGTTATACAGTAGCCCGTCGGTCCTGCGGACTGTATGGAGAGAGGGTTAGTCCGAATCTCTCTGGACTATGGTCAAATGAGGGAAAACTCCCTGTTATAGGTAACGTGCAAAGAATCATCACTTAATTCAAAAGTAGAATTCCTTAAAGCAACAATGCTACACCTAACAGTATACAATAATAATATCCGGTAATAATTTAAATGGAATATACTGGGCTGTATTTGGCCCAAAATTATCCGGACACCATTCAGATTCGAATTACCGGGGTGCCGATGACCAAGGAGACACTACACTGAAGTTAGGCACTAAAACAAACATTTGGCTTGCCAAACATTTACGAACTATACAACGAACACCATTCGCTACACTTCCATGGAGCAGATTCCGTCCTAAGACGCTAACAGTTCCTCAGCCATCCTGGAAGTTCCCAGCAATTCACCGAGCCGGAAGATTCATTCACATCCGCCACATCTCTTTATCCCAAGCTAAGTAACTGCGGTCTAGAGCCTTACAAACTATTAAGACCTATTTTTATAGACACATTAATTAATTATTAATGTTTTGTAGGGAGGTAAACTTAGCATGGCAGAAGGATTATTTATCAATCTTATAACATACTTTTCTGCCGATCCCAACGGCCGTGCGATCTAAGGCGTGGGTCTGCGGCTGCTTGCGTGCTGGGATTGTGGTTTCGAGTCCCGTCGGCAGCATGGATGTCTGTCTCTTGTGAGTAGTGTTGTATGTTGACTGGTAGAGGTCTCTGTGACGGGCTGATCACTCGTCCAGAGAAGTCCTACCGACTGTGGTGCCTCTGAGTGTGATCGTGAAGCCTCGATAATGAGGAGGCCTAGGCGCTTGGGGGCTGTTGCGCCTTGATAAAAAAAATTCTTTTCTATACAGTGTGCCGGGAAATTGCAGTCGGTATAAAGATTCGCTACGGGCTGGAAGGACTGTGGATCGAATCCCTGCTGAGTCGAGATTTTCCGCACCCGTTCAGAGCGACTCTGGTGGCCACCGGCCCTCCTGTAAAGGGGTACCGGATCTATTTCCCGGGAATAAAGAGACCGGAGCGTGGCGTTGACCACCGACCTTACCTAGCGCCAAGTTTAAAGAAAGAATAGAGGCATACATCTAATCTCCTATGGGTCTTCATAGCCTGTTCTAGCATGAAGTTAGCCTTTTACTAGTTTTATTACTTTTATATATAAAGCAAGAAGTGATATGTCTAAAGACAACTAAGTTCTTTAAGTGTCCAACATTTCACCTTTAATTTTAAACATTTAACTAATTCCCGAGAAGTAATATATTAACACTATTATACATTCTTAGGCGACTGCAAGTCCGAATTCAGTTCCTACGGATCAACGTCAAAAATAGCAAGTGATAGAAGCACGAATTTAAGAGGTGGAGCAATACTAACCAATAATTTCACTCCCATGACAACACATGTAATATTTTTTCTTTATCTGCATTATTTCCACGAAAAGAAGCACGATATCCGGACTAATGAACATTACACAGGCCAGAATTACATCTATGCAGTAAGCTGACGAAATAAACCGTCGTCCATCGGTCTGGCAAGTCCCCAGAGTTTGTGCTTGTCTTTCATATAAGGTGTTGAATGATGGTGTATATTCGGTAAATGTAACAGAACTTACAAAATCTGAACATTTTTCCATTTGTACAACTTTTCCCAGGGCACCAGCGGCCCTGCACAAATGTAAATCACAATACTGTACACGTTTATTTCCTGGTCTTACATTTACATAACGTTTACAACACACCATTTCTATACGGAATATACAATGCGACAGTCTGGAGGTTGCGTGAAAAGTCACGACAACTAAAGTATTAATTCATACCAGACAACGTTTTTTTTTGTCTGATGACAATCTTACTGCACAGTGCCATACAACATTTTGATAATCGATCTGACCCCTTCACACTGTTCAGAGAACTTATGAGTCATAAAGGTACTCGCTTTATGACTCAGTATTTTTGTACGTAAATTATTAACCAAACGGAGTAATTACTCCCAGTGTCTGACAGACGGCATTAATTGTCGGACCGCCTATGTGTTTACATTAGGACAGATATAGGAGTTAAGCAATTTACTTGTACTTGAGAAGGATGATTGTGAGACAATTAACCGCGTAAAATAAATTCTGGTGAATTTTTAAGACTCTCACCTTCAGAACTGTACAAATTTTATTGTACGCTTTTTATGTTCGTTGGACAGTGCATCATTGTGATAACTGAAGAATAAAAACCAACTAGATGCCACTTATTATTTTATTGTACTTCTCATAGGCTCAACATGTTTCGGGAACTACTATGCCCATCATCAGGAGCTCGCGACTATGATGTTGATTACCACATTGGTCGTTACGTTCTTGGTAGTAGTAGTAGTAGTAGTAGTAGTAGTAGTAATAGTAGTAGTAGTAGTAGTAGTAGTAATTGGTAGTAGTGAGTGTCCGGGTTGCAGTCCAGACACTACTCCAGCCTAACCGCACCTAACCTCCAACACACAGCAAATCAAGAACGAAACTACCAATGTGGTAAGGAATATCATAGTCGCGAGCTCCTGATGATGGGCATAGTAATGTCCGAAACATGTTGAGCCTATAAGAAGTACAATAAAATAATAAGTGGCATCTAGTTGGTTTTTATTCTTCATTTTATTGTACATATTCAATTTGCCATTCGATAATATCCTGCAAGGACGTATGAAATTTTCCTTCCCATTTTGCAGACACTCCGCAGTCATATTTGTAAAGCAATACCTGTACAGGCCTGGACAGGCTCTGGGGATTCCAGGAGTTTGAGACCACCAAAATTTTTGACAATCGGCACAAGAAAATGGTAGGGTTGTCAGCCCTAGGCACCGGTCGCTTTAAGCGCCCACCCCCCAGTAAGTACTCCTTGTACTCTGTACTGTTGGAACAAGAAGTGGCGCAGTTGTTGAGGCGCTGCGCTACAAGCCGGAATGTCGCGGGTTCGATTACCGATGGGGTCGTCGCAATTTTTCATTGATATAATACTTTCGGCCGCACTATGGCCCTGATGCATGGCTGACAACCTTACCACATTCATGTGCCGACTATCTGGAAATCTGGGAGCCTTAACCTCCTGTAAGCCTAAAGGCCAGTCCAAGGACTGCTTTACATTTCACTCATTCCTGTTAGAGGTTGAGTCGACCCCAGGGCCGTCGTGTGGTCGGAAGAATTAAGTCAATAAAAAATGCCACTGACACCAGCGGGAATCGAAACCGTGACCTTTCGACTGTTAGAGCAGTGCCTCAAACAACTGCACCACTGCCTGCTCCCCCCCCCCCCGTTAAAATACAGACAAATCTCCCTGGGCTAATTATAAAACCACCAAATTTTTTTGGACCCGGATTATAGCTGGACATATTCGTAACCTTAAAAAGAGGACAGCTTCAGGCTTCATGGCTTTATTACCAATATTTATTGGAAGGGATGCTGAATAAACCAGTATTAAACACTACAGAATTTGTGCTATAACGACGAAGAGAAACATTCAGTTTTTGCGGAAGATCGATGTTGTTTATCTGAGTCCATGCATTAACAGCTTCTGCTGAGAGAAAACACAATTTATGCTTAGTTGGAGTGACAGGAAGCACTGACAGCTACTGCTTACAGACGACATGATCTGTGCTTAGTTGGAGAGACAGAAAACACTTATATCTACTGCTTAAAGAAGACACTATTTACGCTTAGTTGGAGTGATACAAAACACTGACAGCTACTGTTTACAGAAGACACGATTTATGCTTAGTTGGAGAGAGAGAAAACACTGACAGCTACTGCTTACAGACGACATGATCTGTGCTTAGTTGGTGAGAGAGAAAACACTGACAGCTACTGCTTACAGAATACATGATCTGTGCTTAGTTGGAGTGACAGGAAACACTGACAGCTACTGCTTACAGACGACATGATCTGCGCTTAGTTGGAGAGAGAGAAAAACTGACAGCTACTGCTTACAGACGACATGATCTGTGCTTAGTTGTAGAGACAGGAAACACTGACAGCTACTGCTTACAGAAGACATGATCTGTGCTTAGTTGGAGTGACAGGAAACACTGACAGCTACTGCTTACAGACGACATGATCTGTGCTTAGTTGGAGAGACAGGAAACACTGACAGCTACTGCTTACAGAAGATATGATCTGTGCTTAGTTGGAGAGACAGGAAACACTGACAGCTACTGCTTACAGAAGAAATGATCTGTGCTTGGTTGGAGTGACAGGAAACACTGACAGCTACTGCTTACAGAAGACATGATCTGTGCTTATTTGGAGTGACAGGAAGCAGAACATGAGAATCAAAGTTTGGAACCATACTACCTTACATTGGCACTCCAGTTTCAAATCGCATAAACATTCAATGTTAAAGGGACTCTGACAACGAGGTACTTGTCACAGACGTGACTGAAATTTCTGTACCAAAGACTGAGATTTGCTTTTAGCCTTAAGAGATGGACATTGTCCAACATTATGGAGAGTGTCCAACATTTCAGTCAGGGCTATGACATTTAATGATCGTTTGTGAGAAGCAATTTTGTCAGAAATGTCGCATAAAAAGACGGTGAATCTGTTGATTCACAGTTAAGGTCATGACCCCCCACCCACCCAGCTGGAAACACAACCTACTACATCCAATTTTATTGCTCCCTCATTACCCATTCAAGTCTGTCTACCTACAGGGAGCCTGCGGTTATAAATAAACAGAACCACCTACATGCGAGGACGTCAGTGACAACAAAAAGACGTACACAAGCAAGATACTGTCCTCAAGATTTACGTTTAGCGACGCTCTGAGGCAGGTAGTCTTTTATAAACACACCATTAAATAATTTCGCTGTCAAGAACTTACTTTTAGGTGAATTTCTGATCGACGGCTATAAGAACCTTAGCAACGGTTGCCTAACTACCCCTTCATCGCGAAGAAAGCCCATCACTAATGCCTACGCAGGTCACTTTTTGAACTTCCATGATTTCTCTGCATTTCCTAAAGCCCGTTTAACTTATTTTTTTGGTGATGGAAGAGAAGGTTGTTTCTGTAAGGGTGGAACTCAAGTTTACCTTTAATATTTGTTAGATGGAAAGTGTGTTTGTGAAGGTTATTACACTCTCCTTCTTCTTCTTCATAACAAACCTGATATTACTATATGTTATTATCTTTATAAGTGCTAATTACAATTATATCCTTGAAACAAAACATAGGATATGGAATACTTTTTACAGCTACTCTGTGGTTACAGAATATCGTATACCTGTACCTAATGTTCCGTCCAGTTATAAATTTGTAGTTTTACGTTAGTATTTTTGTAAGTATTTGCACTGTGCCTGATATGGCCGTTTTCTGTATTTCCTTGATATCGTGATTTCCAGATACGTAGTTACTATTGAGCTATCTTTGTCGGCTTTTGTTACTGATAATTTACCAAAAAGAGTACGAACAAAAAATTTAAGACTTCATCTCAAATAATGGATCGGATGAAATAGAGGACAATATCACAACTAAATTCCATAAGTTCCTTAGAAGCACCATAAATACTGCAAACTACTAATAGATACAGAAACCAAAGGGAGATATATCAACATAAACCCTGAAACCCCATTTTTGAGAGGATTAATTAAAGTACATAAAGCTGGCACACTCATTCGCCCAGTCGTCAACTACAAAAATGATCTCATCATCATCATGTTCCTGAAGGGTTAGGTGTGTTTCCTGTTCCTTGATCCTCAAGATGAAGTTGGTCCCTCCATCTCTTCCTTGGTCGTCCTATGTTCCTTCGTCCTTTTGGTTTATATTG
>Ga0123352_10016083_pt1 | contig 11911 bp, 2 predicted proteins | sample TergutLab28metaG_FD_89700 | JGI IMG/M metagenome (GOLD analysis project Ga0123352, IMG submission 89700) | Labiotermes labralis P1 segment gut microbial communities from Petit-Saut dam, French Guiana - Lab288 P1 | ecosystem: Host-associated > Arthropoda: Insects > Digestive system > Gut ...
CATTAAAAAAAAAAAAAAAAAAAAAAAAAAAAAAAAAAAAAAAAAAAAAAAAAAAAAAAAAAAAAAAAAAAAAAAAAAAAAAACCAAAACAAACGACGGAAAGAGATATGGACTGTCTTGTACATCTTGATTTTTATTTCAAGACACTAACCAGGAACACGGGTGATTGCGCGGTCTAATGGGTAGGTCTGCGGCCGTTCGCTTGCTGGGACTGCGGGTTTGAATCCCGCCTGCGGCACAGATATCTGTCTCTTGTGGGTGTTGTGTGTTGTCAGGTAGAGGGTTCTGCGGCGGGCCGATCCCTCATTCAGAGGATTCCTACCGAGTGTGGTGTGTCTGATTGTGATCTCGAAACCTCAACAATGAGGCGGCCTAGGCCTGGGTATGGCTGTTAGGCCACAGGAACCAAAAAAAGGGGGAGGGGGATATGCCGTGAAATATTGAAAAAGAAACAAAGAAGTCATGAAAAGTTCCAGTTAGATAGCCGATTCCCCTGACACCAATCGAAACGGTTATCTCAACAAGAGTATCCGCATGAACACTGTGTTCAGCTGCTCCGTATGCCAAAACGGCCATAACAAACTATGTGGTATCAGAAGACTCGACAAGCCTGGATATCCAGGACAGTGACTAACCATGCACTGTGTTCCCAGCATTAAGAGTGACTATTTTTCTCTGCCGTACGTCCACACCCAGTCTGGGTCCCACTTGGTCTTTAGCTGTTATGAAACAGGAGACTATTTCTACGCAAATAAAGGGGCCGAAAAGTTAAGGTAACTGCCCCAGTTTAAAAATGCCTGACGCTTAGATCTAATGAAAAATGTAACTTTTGATTCAACAGACGAACCAAAGTGACTGGCAGAACAAGCAGAATAAATCCAGATAAAGGCACATTTTAAATTAAAATACAAAAAAAACCACCATGGGACAAACACGCAATGAAACCTATGAAAATCGAGTTTATCCCATAGCAAAGACTGTACCCAGCGGGTAAAGCAGGGCGATGACTTGTGGTCTATCTGACAACACTGTGGACAGGAATGTTGTGTAGCTCGTCTAGCAACTGACGCTAGCGATTCCAGAAAATTGCTAGGAAAAATGACAGACGTCCAGTTATAAGTACTTGTTTTTTTTAAGACAGCCGTTTATTGTACATTCTGAAATCGTCTATTCCAGTTTTTGTATTGAACTGTCTGTTGTTGTCGTGATCGTAGTTTATGTGTCTGAGGTCATGGATATTCCTTTCCAGACAAAACGACGGTACAGGCAGCGTTCAGGAATTCATCAGAGAAAAACTGTATGGCAGAGCGTTGCAGAATGTAGTCATTCCACAGTGCGCATTTACCGCGTACGTTAGGATCCTAAGCATGAACTCCAGCACCTGAGTTTGCTTCTGTCAGACATTCAAATAGTTCGTTCAATGAATTTAAGTTTATAAGCATATAATTAAGCACTTCGACCCAAACAGACAAGGAGCTACGGGTTGAATAACCGAGCGATCGTGGATCAATTCTCGGCAGCATCAAGAGATTTGTCTGTATTCCCACAGCGTCCATACTGGCCCTGGACCAATCCAGCCACCAAATCAATGGGAACCGGGGGCTCAAAGGGCCTGCAGGCATAAAGCTTACTATTCTAGTGTCAAGGTCAAGATTAAGTGGAACTGTAACTTCACTTCCCCACACGTCTCCATAGCGTGCACAGAGAAAACTTTACGATTGTCCAAATATAAGAACATCCAACACGATGGACAACCGTAGCATTACTCCTTCCACTGACGGACACAGGCACAGTCCTTCCTTCCTTCCTTCCTTCCTTCCTGACAATTTTCATTACTTTCCTCAGACTCTGCACGCGACTACTTGTCTAGTGCGTGAGAAATACCAACAAGATGCACCTTTATTTCATTAATTTATCCTCTATATGTTTCGAACAAACAAATTCGTCATCAGAAGTTATTTCTGTACATGCAGCATACAGTATTTCATGCATCTATGGGTTTCTATCCGCTAACACGATACGATTGGAACAAAGGTGCATCTTTTGGTCTTTCTCACGCATATGTATCACGATGCACGGTTCAGAGAATGTAAAGTTTGTCTAGTGCCTTGACTTAAGTCATAATCGCTAAGTCTGCAACATTGTCATGTTACCATACAGAGTAAGAGCGGCACAACTTTTTAGTGGTTAGGTAGTCTAAATTCGCCACGGAACTGTTGGTGTTCCACAGTTAGTTTTAGTTATAAGAGCCCTGTATAAATGAAATACTTCTGCCGGATGAACCCCATGGAGCAGTCCACCTTCAGAAGCTTACAACGGTTCATGTAGCCACGAGACTGCACCCCTTCTGTGGAACCAAATGGCTCATTATCATGCTCGCGAGAAACTTGTCTTCAACTTGGCCCGAAAAAGTAAATCCAGTTCAAACCTCAACCGGTCTCTTTAAAATATCTCTTAATATTATCACCGTCTACAACCCAGATCTCCCAAGCAGACATCTCGTTTTTAATTTTTGACTAAAACAGTGTGTGCATTTCTCACAGTTTCCATATGTGCTACATTCCCCGCCCATACCATCGTCTTTTATTTGGTCATAGTAATATTATGTGGTGAGAAGCCTAATTATTCAGTTCTTCCGTATGTAATTATTTCCATACTTTTGTTATTTCTTCTCCTATAGGACCAAATACTCCACTGAGCAGCCTCTTCTAACACACATTAAATAACCGTCTCATCTTCAGTACAAGGGACAAAGTCACACGACCGTACAAATTAGTAGGTAAGACCAGAACTTTTCAAATTTTAATCGCTCCTATTCTAGACATAAAACAAGTAGACAAAATTATCGCCCATCTAGAAAGTTGCACATTCTGCGCATATACAGGAAACACGATTATACAAGGTGTGAAGGTTTATGGACATTTAAATTACTGGATAGGCACCTGTATTTAGTGGCATGCTATTGTTTTCAATTAGCATGTCACGTGGCCTGTAAAGCTTGAGGCTCCTCTCGTTTGTAATTAATGGTTAAGTGTGACGACTGTTGTAAACTAACTGGCCGCTAAATAAAAGCCCTGAACGATACACGGGCCGTTGTCCGCGGGTGGTCACTCTAACATCCACTAACAAGGCTTCTTGCGTGGACATTGTAGTACATCCTTACAGCTATATATATATATAACAAATGATGTGTTCCAGTCCAGGAACTGTCCGAAGCAGCAGGAACTGAAAATGAATTTCACACAAGCATTGCTTGAGTGACGAATCATTTCGATCAGAATGCGAACTCCTGTTTGGAGATTCGCAGCCTCGGCAGGTAGTTTGTAATGCTCTCACATTGGCTTTGATGAACTTCAAGTACTGATCTCGCAGAATAAAAAATATGAAATTCTTCGTATGGCTTCTGATGTACTATGTCAAATGGTCAGTCTTAAAAGGGAACCAAAGAAAAACTATTTTATAGCATAAAATACATTTAAGTCTTCAAAAAAAATTCTCGCTACACGCTTTATATCTTCAGTAAGAAATGTTATGACCAATGAAACAGGCCCATGCAGAATTTCTACTAGCGCAGTGGTGCACAGATATTTCCAAACATTTGGGAACAAGCTCAAAATTCTAGGCGCCAGAAAGGACATATTAAACTTTAGACGCCTAATGTCAACTATAGTGGTCGTACCGCACCGCTAACCCCTAAATTTGCATTTTATATATTTATTCAACAAATATATGTACTGAATATTTTAAACATGATATATACTCTCGGTTTTTTTCCTCTTCAAAATGCAGTTTATTTCATAATTCTAAAGTATTTGGTTCCTGTGTTATTCACATTTTATATACAGGGTGTGCTAAAATTAAAAAAATAATTCCGGCGCCAAAATGTTAAGCAAGTTCCTTACGGAGAACCCTGGAATTTAGGGCGCCATATTATACAATTTAGTTGCCACGGAGACCTGGTAACTGGGGTTTGTGCACCCCTGTATCAAAGTGTGCTCCGACATGGAATACGCCATTTCAATATCGTCATCGAAGGGTGTTTTAATTCAACCAAAAAATTCCGAAAACTATATGAATGTGTTTGAATATAGCGTTTTCTTCAAATTCAATTTCTGCAACAACAGCTTTATTACTGATATCTCCATGTTCTACGTCATTATGCTAAGAATCCCCTTTTTTTTTGTCCTCTTATCCAAATAGAAGACTGTGCTAATTAAGCTCTGCAGTTGTTACAGCATTGTAAAATAAAAATTAGCGTATTCCTTTGCTTTTCGCAACTAATCTTATTTCCTACGTTATTAGAAACACACCTCAAAAGAATTAGGAAGGAAGAGCGTTCTTTATTCATATCCCTCTTTGGGAGTTACGGATATTTGTCACATGCTTCAAATATCAATCAGTTCTATTTATTCATATTTATAATGCTTTATCTTTGCTTCCTTGTTCTCTCTTAGCCCAATCACGAAGAAAAAGGCTGTTAGAGGGCATAATTAAAATATTCAGAAACAACCTACACGTAGTAAGGGGGCAGGGTATGGACGAAATGTAGGGAATAGGAAAGTAGTAAACTGTGCAAACATATCAGAGATAAAATATACAAAAAAAAAAAATCTGCTCATAATCATAAGAAACAGATATGTCAAGTCAGTAAGATACGACCGTTACTAAAGTCTACCAGGTAAAAAATACTTTGGAGACAAGAGGAAAGTTTTGACAGAATTGAATACGCGTAGCAAAACGGCAAGGTAGACAAACATAAAAGGAAGTTGGTACTCTGCAACTACACAGTATTACTGCGGCAGAGATTCATGTTAGATAACAACCCGCAGCTCATTCAAATCGGAAAATATGTAGGAAAACGTACATTTCATCGCTGTATTGTAGCAGTTAAATTGTATTAACATTCATATATGATTTATTGAACGCTAATGTAATAAGATATTGGAAGCAAAATGTTACATTATTATTATAGTGCTACGGCAAAACATTCCATAAAACAGTATTCTTCAGTTTGACGGCCATGTAAACCTTAAACCTAACACAAGCTACAGGGTGTTGATTTAAAATACTCGCATTAAAATGAAAGAAGTCATTGAATCTTTGAGAAACAAACATGAGAACCAGAACTTCCACAATATAAGAAGTGGAAGATGGTATTATAAAATACTGATTCGAACCTTGGCCAGTGTAAGGAAGTCCGGTTGAAACCTGATCTTTTAAAGACTTACATCGCATTTCCAAGTACAGCTTTTGTGTGCGGCTCTACTCCTGTTTCAGCAGCTCAAAGACGTAGGAAGGCACATAAAATAAACGGTTGCAAGTACAACTTGGGTTAATAAAACGCACTGCAGTAGCTTCCACGTACCAAAAGAAGTGGATCATGACGCATCAATCCAACCGATGAACTTTGCTTCGGAGAAATGGCAGGCTGAGGTTAGTCTAGTGCAGCAGTTACAGCTGTCAAGTAACAGGAAACACGGGTGGTATAAAAACAAGACAGCCAACGTGTTACCCATCTGACGAATGAGGCTGTTCGGACTGCACATTGCAAGGTACAGTACAATGCGAGCCACACAACAGGTACTGCACAGTTGCATTTGCGAGCTTCACTCAGTACTTACTGACTGACGGTTCAGTTTAGAACACAATGTAAAATGATCGCAAGATTATTAATAAACCTTTTGACGCCTAATGTCAACTATAGTGGTTGTACCGCACCTCTAACCTTTAAAGTTGCATTTTATATATTTATTCAACAAATATAGGTACAGAATATTTTAAACATGGTGTATAATCTCTGTTTTTTTCTCTTCAAAATGCAGTTTGTTTCATAATTCTAACGTATTTGGTTCCTGTGTTATTCACATTTTATATACAGGGTGTGTTAAAATTAAAAAAAATAATTCCGGCGCCAAAAGGTTAAAGCAGACTGGGAGGTCCGCGTTAAGGATAAAATAGGAGTGACATTCTAACTTCCGCCTTGGGAAACTGAGAAAGGCTGTGATAACACTACTCAGTTACGTCAGTGTTAAAACTACAAACACTGTTAATTCCGCTGGTTCGCAGACTCCTGTTGATTGAGCAAACCTGCACTAAACGTATTTTCGCCTCTTCTATATACTGAAAGCATGGTGTGGAAGACAGCAGACAATGTACGTATAAATGTGACATTGAAGCGTGTTCTAACAATCATTGTTGCAGGGGAAAATGCAATACGTATTACATATTGTAGGCATTTAGCCTTTGTTATCCGGCATGAAATGCGCATGCGCCACTTTGTCATGTGACCTGCCCCAGTCTACAACATTTTTCCACATTATCTCATATACGGCGTAATTTTCGAAAATAAAAAGCTACCGAACACAAAATGTGTTTTGGTTTTATCTGCAACATTTGCCTGAAACATTTCTCATTCTAAGAAGAACTGAACGAGATGTGATAAAAAATGTATATAGGACTTCATGTAAAGTATCCGTTATTCTAGTTCGATTTTAATGAATCTTGAATTTTCCCAAAAGTTTTTCGAAACATGTACAAATATCAAATTTAATGGAAATCCTTCCGGTGGGACCCGAGTTGTCCCAATCGGACGGACGGACGGACGAACAGGACGAACATAATAGTCGTTTTTCGCAATTTTGCAAATGCGCCTAAAAAATGGAGACTAAATGACAATATTGTTACAGTGATTAATTAGTTAATCCACTGCGTGAAATTCAAGTCTAAGAAGTGTTCATGTGCTGTGTGTTGTGTCAACATCCAAATACGTTGGTCACACAACACACACAGCACATGAACACTTCTTGCCTACATAAATTTAGTACAAATTATTCTATGCCTATTTTATTTTTTAACATATATTGTGAAATCATACATTTAGAACTTAATATTTTATAGTTGTACATTTGCTTGGTTGATTGTAAAAAATACTTTAAAAAAACACTACTCTGAAGATGCCCCCAAAAAAGTGACCGAAACATATAGAAGGTTTAAAACGATTACGATGTAATAAATTCATATATTTTCATATGCACTTGTTGGTTTTATTCTCACAGCGAATGCATGCAAAGTTTGGTAGAGACACGCCATGGGTGGCGCATTAGAAGACAGCATTACGGTTTCCAAGTAAACTAGCCCTGAAGGTGGGAGATGTGCTAAGCTGGTTCGGGTTCGTATCGAGCAAAGGATTTTGTTTGAATTATTTGATTATTTAAGCAAATACAAAATCATAAACCTCATCTCAATTCTTTTACTTCAAAATTCATAAAATAATAAAAGGAAAAATATCATAATCGGACCATAATAAAGGGAAAATACATAAAGATGTAAGCTTATAGAGCCTCAGATTAGAAGAATGGGGCATCAAAAGAGAAGTAATATAACATATTCCTATAGCAGCTAACCATAATTTTATTCATTTTCTAGTTGTCTTTCAGCACTATAATACTAAACTTAATGTAACCACGTGGTGGCACAGTTGGTTGAGGCACTGCACTACAAGCCAGAAGGTCGCGGGTTCGATTCCTAATAGTGTCATTGGAATTTTTCATTGACATAATCGTTCCGGCCGCACTATGGCCCTACGGTTGACTCAGCCTCTAACAGAAATAAGTACCAGGAATATTTCCTAAGGGTAAAGGCGTCCGGTGCGTAAGGGCTGACAACCTTACCACCTCCATGTGCCGATTGTCTTGAAATCTGGGAGCCTCAGCCTCCTGGAAACCTCAGGGCCTGTCCAGGCCTGTAATGGGATTGTTTTACCTTTTTAATGTAACCATAATAAACCCTATTAAGCAAATTTAAGTTTATCTTGAAAAATCTAGGGAAGTATATACAGCTTTGCTTTTAAGTATTTATTTCGCCTGGGGTATGAAATAAATATCAAACCATTTCATTCCAGTCCGGCTAAGAGCAGATCTCACGGCTTTCTCGTCGAGTTGAAGAGACAGATAAGTCTAACAAGTGCGTTGGCAAAGGGAACATTTTCATTAACAATCTGTCTGGAAATATATCGTATTTCAGAGCCCATCATCTGATATTCCATTACAACTACCGTCTGACAGTCTTCGATTGCTCATCATTCGAGCAACGGATCTTATCTATAAGGTCAATTAGATGTGAGGACTGGAATGCTGGACAGGATACCAGTTGCTTTGGTTTACTCGTTTGCTTCGAGTGTGCATAGCTGGAGCTTTATATGTGAAGCCGATGGACAATTTCATTCCCTGCTTCTGCCTTCCCGGAGGGAAATTTGAGTTTGTGGTTTATGCGCTTTAATCCTCTAAAACCCGATGGCAATTAAATTATATGTGACACTAAGAAAGTTTGAATTTTTTCCACACTGTACTTATATGTTTGGTGAATTTATCACAACAAAAACCTATTTTTTTCCCTCAAGAACATTACGTGACTAGTCTTTGTAGTGGAAGCACAATTGGTTTCTTGTGAGTTTGAAGCCAAATTTTTATTCATAATTTAGAAGAATTTGCATCTTCTATTAACCTGTTTTAATTCAATATTATTGTTAAGTTTCTATGTCATTCACATTTAACGATATAAAATTTCCTTAAATTGTCTCTCGGCTTTGCTCACCACTATGAATAAAGGCTTTCGTCTATCTCCACCCACGATATTACAGCCAGGGTTTCGACCGTCTCGGAGGTAAGTCGTACTGGAATATCTGCAGTGTGATATCATTCTTCAAAACGTTAAAGAGAACTCTTCCATTTACAAGAGTTTTTTCAGTTACCTGATTAATGTAATGATATTTTGCCAACTATGACGACAGGATTCCCTAACTGCTGGTAATGTAACTATGAAAACGTAAGGAGTTAATTTTGTTGTTTACGCGTAGATTGGGAAGAAAGAGAAATGTATCGGTCACGAAATGTCCAAAGAAAAGTTCATTCCTGCTGTTGATCTAACGATTGTAATTCACGACTCCCAAAAGTGAAAAACGTTGGAGTGCTAACTACATAAGAATGAAGTAAGTTACGCCGCACTGTGGGTCCATACTTTTATTTATATAATGTTATCTTTCTACTTTTAATCTGATTTCATCTACAAAACTGGGATCTAAGAATAGGTAAACAGTGTATTCCAAAACAACTGAAAATATTTAACATGATGTGCGAAAATAGATAAGGGATGATGGCTCTTCCACGAGTGTGATTTCTAAAATACAATACTGTCAAACAAAATGATATATTGTGCCCTTGTGAGATCTGAAAACTACACAACTGCAGGAAATACTGCCTCTTTCTCGGGTGACATTACTCTAGGATGATGCAGTATGACTTGTCAAGCGACTTCTTTCTCCGTCCATCTTTTTCTAGAATGTATGTATGTATGTATGTATGTATGTATGTATGTATGTATGTATGTATGTATGTATGTGTGTATGTATGTATGTATGTATGTGTGTGTATGTATGTGTGTGTGTGTATGTATGTGTGTGTGTGTGTGTGTATGTATGTATGTATGTATGTATGTATGTATGTGTGTGTGTGTGTATGTATGTATATGTGTATGTGTATGTATGTATGCATGTATGTATATGTGTATAAACTTTGTACTTCTACTTGCACAGTATCGTGAAATTGGTAATAAATCAGTACCATCTCCATCACATTACCGGTGTTCGTGGTTTTCCTCAGTTTTTCCACGTAAATATCACACTTGTGTCTTAAAATAGGCTATGATTTCCGCCTTGCAAATATTGGCTGTACCTTTCCATCATTCATCATACCTCACTGAACGCAACACGGCTTCTGTAGCTGATAGGCAGTGTCTTCATTTAACCTACCTATACACCGCTTACCTGTTCCTGGCACTGCTTATATGCACAGATTAATTACTTCTTCCATTGTTTCGATATTATTATATTCCTTTTTATTTTACTAAGAAATTAATTTAAAAATGACCATTAATTTTAAAATGTGCAATTGAGGAGCATGGCGTCGCGTCTTGTTTGAAGGCATGATTACTGCATATAATCTCGGCTTACTGATTAAAAAGTACATAGTTGGAAGATCGTGTCTGTCTTTTCACACGATTCACTCACCCACAGTTCAAGGAATTCGATTAAATTTTATGTTGGGCTACAAAATGAAATTAAGATTAGCCAAGTGTATTTAATTCTAGTCCGAAGGCCTACTGATTGAAATATGTATGTTGTTCTGATCCTGAAGTATTGTTCTTCAGAAATGGTCAGCCTCACCAGACACTAACAGGTGAAAATGACAATACTGAGACCCATAACTCGTTTATACAACAGTTTCACATGCAGTGAATTCCTTAAAATAGGGTGTCACAGCTGTTGATTGTGGTCGCAGTTTTGCGAAATCGAATGAAACGCATTCCTCTAGATCACAAATACTGCACGGAAAATTAAAATACACTACTTGTAGGGTTAAATCTTGCCACAATTCTTATGCTGAATTTCAAAGATTTTCCCATGCCTTGCTACAACTTATATCCCTTTAGTTGCAAAAAATACAACTACTGAGGTCTGTTCGCTTCACAAATTTTGCATAATTCGTTCAGTGTAGCTGCACTGATCAAGAAGAAGTAAAGGTAACTGATTTTGGGTGCTGTGGGCACTCACCTCCTAGAAAACGCGGCCTCGCAGTGTGTACACCTGTACTTCTTGTCGCCCGTGTGTAGTTTGATGTGGCGGTCCCGACTCCTCTTGTGTTTGAAAAGCCGACTGCAGAACTCACAGCGGAACGGCATCTGATCACTATGCGTCTGTAAGAAGCAACAAGAACATTGAGAGCAATACACGAAACACGGCGTCAGGAATGATAAATCTGACAGCCGTACCGACAATAGCGTAGCTACTGCCAGGTTCTTGTTAATGGAGCAGATCGAAGTCAAAGTGCCTCATATTTAAAAAAGACAGCTCGAAATCAAAACCATGCCTCCCTAGCTTTGAGAGTGATAAGAGAGGGAATGTGTTGTTTATAGGTAAAACAGCTCCTAAATTCATTACCGGACTACAGAATGGGCAGATATTTAGGGCAGGTAAAAAGTATTTTATTCCAAGAAAATAAATAAGGAGAAAAATAATATATATCAAGAGCTGAGGGTAGACGTTTAGCCTAAATTTATTATATTCACCGAATAAATGTGTAAAAATTATGTGTGTTGTTGACAAGGATCAACACAGGGCCTGAGTACACTTCTGTTGGAAGTTATCAAGTATCAAAACAATACTAATCGTATTTTCGTTATGCCACTTAGACTGGGATTCAGTTTATATGCAATGAACTTTCAAAAAAAGAAACAGAAATAAAAGAAGACAACCTAAATTGTGGTTCACTGTTAGAATAAAAAATATAACTTCTGACCGGGCATTCTGGAAGAATCTCGTTAAAAACACGGGAATTTCAATGGACTAAATATTTTAAATTCATGTTTAAAGTTTTAATAATTGGAACGATGGGGAATACACAACAATTTGAAAATGAAATGTAGCCGAGTACTAGCGCAGGAAATGGAGTTCCTATTCCAATACTTAAGGTGTGCAGGTATACGTCACTCTAAACTAGTCCGACTGACCAACCAACCAACCAACCAACCAACCAAATAAACAACCGAGTAAGGAATACGCCAACCAGTCAGGCAACCAATGAAGTCGTAAACTTCCTGCCATTAAGACAACAAGTTTCAAATATGCTCGACAACTCACATGATTTTTAAGTCGTGAAGTGAGAGAGAAAACCAACACGATGCAACAGTTAGATGTTTATTATCAACACTTTCTCAACATGTTTCGGGCATCATTATGCCCATCTTCAGGAGAACAAGACGTGTGTTACTGCAGGTGGTGTGCTGCGCTGGTTCTGTTGGATGTGGTTGGTAGCGGTTGTGGGGCGCTGCGTTGTAGGGTAACCTTCACAGTGCTCGC